>Ga0209211_10002549_pt1 | contig 31156 bp, 26 predicted proteins | sample RifGroA2_FD_183992 | JGI IMG/M metagenome (GOLD analysis project Ga0209211, IMG submission 183992) | Groundwater microbial communities from Rifle, Colorado, USA - Groundwater A2 (SPAdes) (version 2) | ecosystem: Environmental > Aquatic > Deep subsurface > Groundwater | place: Rifle, Colorado...
TAACGGCCGCGTGATCGCCGACCGCACCGTGGCCAAGATGGCCGATTTCGTGATCGGTGCCAACGAGGACGACCAGCACTACACCGGCGCCAACTTCGGCCGCGACTGCGCCGAGCCGGAAATTGCCGACCTGCGCAACGTGGTAGTCGGCGACGTGTCGCCGTGCGGTAACGGCGTGCTCGATATCCAGCGCGGCATCGAGGTCGGCCATGTGTTCTACCTCGGCACCAAGTACTCCAAGGCGATGAACGCCACCTTCCTCGACGAAGACGGCAAGCCGAAGCACTTCGAGATGGGCTGCTACGGCATCGGCGTGAGCCGTATCCTCGGCGCCGCCATCGAGCAGAACTACGACGACAAGGGCATGATCTGGCCGGATGCGATCGCGCCGTTCAGCGTGGTGATCTGCCCAGTCGGCTACGACCGCTCCGAAGGCGTGAAGGCGGCAGCAGATGACTTGTACGCGGGCCTGCAGGCCGCCGGCGTGGACGTGATCATCGACGACCGCGGCGAGCGCCCGGGCGCGATGTTTGCCGACTGGGAGCTGATCGGCGCGCCGCACCGCGTCACCATCGGCGACCGAGGCCTGAAGGAAGGCAAGGTCGAGTACCAGCACCGTCGTGATGCCGAATCCACGCCAGTGGCGCCGGACGCGGTGCTGGCACACGTGCTGGCACAGCTGGCGCGCTAAGCGATGCGCCGCTGGCGGTTTGCGCTGCTGCTGTTCTCGCTGGCCGCCGTGCCGGCGTGGGCGGGGGCGCAGCGCGAAGAGGCGCTGGCGGCCAACGTGGCGTCGGCGATGTCGCGCAGTATTGCCGACATCAACGCGCCACGGCTGGTGTTCGACAACCCGCACGAGGGTGCGGCGTGGCTGGCGGAGATGTCGCGCCGCCTCAGCCGCCGCCTCCCGGACCAGTGGCTGCGCGAGCGGCTGCTGACCGCGGTGCAGTACGAGGCCACCCGCGCCGGACTCGACCCGCAGCTGGTGCTGGGGCTGATCCAGGTGGAGAGCGGCTTCAACAAGTACGCGATCTCGCCGGTCGGCGCACGCGGCCTGATGCAGGTGATGCCGTTCTGGGTGCGCAGCATCGGCGCCAGCGAGCACAACCTGTTCGAGCTGACGCTGAACCTGCGCTACGGCTGCACCATCCTGCGCCATTATCTCGATATCGAGCGCGGCAACCTGTTCCGCGCGCTGGGGCGCTACAACGGCAGCCTCGGCCGTGCCGAATACCCCAATCTGGTGGTCGGCGCCTGGCGCAGCCACTGGCAGTGGACGCCGCCGGCCAGCCTGCAGCAAACCGCCGGCCACTGAGCCGGCCGCGCTTGTCGCGCCCGGCGCCACAGCCGCGCCATGCTTCCGGCCGCAAGCCCGTGCTTGCGGCCAACCTTTTTTATACGGACACCGCGATGAGCCTGATCCCCGAAATCAAACCGCAGCAGTCGATCGAACTGCTGAAAGAACTGCACATCCTGACCCGCGACGGCAAGATCAATCAGGACACCCGCCGCAAGCTGAAGCAGGTCTATCACCTGTACCAGTTCATCGAGCCGCTGATGGCCGACGTGCTGGCGGAAAAGGGCGGCTTGACGCTGGCCGACCATGGCGCCGGCAAGTCCTACCTCGGCTTCATCCTCTATGACCTGTTCCTGAAGGACAAGGCAGCGGCACACGTCTACGGCGTGGAAACACGGCAGGAGCTGGTGGACAAGTCGGTGGATCTCGCGCAGCGGCTGGGTTTCGAGGGCATGAGCTTCCTCAACCTGACGGTGGAGCAGTCGATCACCTCCGACGCGCTGCCGGCGCAGGTGGACATCATCACCGCACTGCACGCCTGCAACACCGCCACCGACGACGCCATCCGCTTCGCGCTGGCCAAGGACGCCAAGTACATCGTGCTGGTGCCGTGCTGCCAGGCCGAGGTCGCCGCCGTGCTGCGGCAGAAGAAGAACGAGACCTTCGGCAAGACCGCGCTGTCCGAGCTGTGGCGCCACCCGATCCACACCCGCGAATTCGGCAGCCAGCTCACCAACGTGCTGCGCTGCCTGCAGCTGGAGGCGCGCGGCTACCAGGTCACCGTCACCGAGCTGGTGGGCTGGGAGCACTCGATGAAGAACGAGCTGATCATCGCCAAGAAGGTCGGCGGCGCGAAAAAGAGCGCCCGCGAACGCCAGGAGAGCATCCTGCGCGAGCTGAACCTGGAAGAGCTGCGCCAGCGCTTCGCCTACTAAGTCCCACCCGATGACCCGCCTATGACCCGCCGCCTCGATGCCACCCTGCTGGCCGACCTGTGGTTCTTCCACGCGGTGGCGGCGTGCGGTGGCTTTCGCCGCGCCGCCGAGCAACTGGCGGTGACGCAGGGCGCGGTCAGCCAGCGCGTGCAGCGGCTGGAAGCGCGGCTGCAGCTGACCCTGCTGCAACGCGGCGGTCGCAGCCTGCAACTCACCCCCGCCGGACAGCAGCTGTTTGCCGCCTGTGACAGTGGCTTCGATACCGTGGCCACCACCTTGGCCGCACTGCAGCGCGGGGCCGCGCCGGCCAGCGTGCGGCTGTCGGCGCCGCCATCGCTGGCGCTGGAATGGCTGCTGCCGCGACTGGGCCGCTTCGCCCGCCTGCAGCCGGAAATCAGCGTCGATCTGCTGGCCGACAATCAACCCTACAGCCCGGCGGCGCTACGCCAGGCCGGCATCGACCTGGCGCTGCGCTACCTGCCGCAGGCACCGCTGGATGCCGCCTTCGTGTTGCCGGAGTACGGCTTTCCGGTCGCCGCCCCCGCTTTCGACCCCGCCGGCCACAGCGGCCGCCTGCTGCACGACGACGCGCCGTGGAGCACGCCAGCGCCGGCCGGCAGCGAGTGGGCGTTGTGGCTGGCCGCCCACGGCCGCCCGCCCGGCTGCGATGCCGGCGAACGCCACTTCAATCAGGCGCAACTGGCCTACCGCAGCGCACAGGCCGGCGACGGCGTGGCGCTGGGTCGGCAATTGCTGGTGGCACGCTACCTGCAGGATGGCAGCCTGCGCCGGCTGGACGAGCAAGCGCCGCTGCTGCTGGGCTACTACGCGCTGTATCCGGTGAGCGGTAGCGAGGCGGCGCGGGTACTGGCGGAGTGGCTGTGCGGGGAGATGCAGACCCGGTAGTCCAATCCGTAGCCCGGATAAGCGCAGCGCATCCGGGGAAGCATTCCCAAGGTTGGCCGCATGTTCCCGGATGTGCCGTTGGATTATATGATTTGCATATGCAAACCAGTTCATGGCTCGTCTGCTAACATGCCAACAGCCTGTTTGACCATATCGCTCATGGGGCCCGCATGCCTTTCGTTTTTTCCCACCGAGCTGGACCGCTGGCCATCGACCTGGCTGTACTGCTGTCTGAGTTGTCGTGGACATGGCTGTCAGCCAGTGCGCTGGGACTGCTGATTACGTTATGGCTTCGTCTGATGCGGGGTAAATATCTGTTTTGTATGGTTTCTAATACATGGTCGCTATAAGCGGGTCTCAATGCACTATTTATATGCCATGTTGTAATAAGGGGGTGGTATGGTTGGAGTTATTGCTGGGTTTTTGATTGTGGCTTCTTTATGTGCATTTTTTGCTTACCTTACTCGTCAGTCAGAGAAAAATGGCAATGACTCCGTTGATTCGCATAAACCAATTGTCTTGCTTGTAGATAATAGTCCTACCTATGTGTCCTGCAAGGAAATTGGTTTTTGGGCGGTTCGTATATCTGATAACGAGTCTCACAGACTTTTGGATTCAATGAAGGAATCAAAAGTAGCTAATGACTTTATTACGTACTTCATCACAGTGGCGCTGCAGTCGGCAATGTATAGATATCATGTGGTGAAAGTCCTTGGATTTGGAGGCGAGGCATTAAACGATATGAAGATTGGTGAGAATGATTCAATTAACACCTTCACTATGGGTAATGGTGAAAAAGTGCCAGATGAGTTATGCCGCAATTTTTCTTCCTTTGTTGACATTTTTTTTGCAGCCATACAAGATGATTTTAATAGTGTAATGGATAGAATGGGGTTATTTGAACATAGCAAAATCTCTATAACATTTGATGCCATGCTAGACAAGTACAATAAAAAATATGTAACGGTCGATGCATTGGACCGCATGATGATAGGTCAAGTATTGGATGCTGCTGTAGTGGAAAAAATGAAAGTGTTGAATGGTTTCATTAGGCGGAGATAGTTTGATTCTATAAAAATGGCTGCAGAGTGAATTAGTATTTCCGGAGCTCTATTTAATCCTACCGCTGACTACTACTGAGGGGAATGTAGTCATGGCCGAGTTGTAGTCTACGCCAGACTACGCTGTAAGTTGGGCTTGTAGACTGGTGCTGAACTTGCTAAGCCCGGCGTTTACCGCGATTACATGACAAAGGCTGGCCGCAAGCCGTCACAGGTTTGCGGCCAGCCTTTTTTTATCTGGGGTATCCGCTGCGCGGATGATTTTATCTGCCATTTTCCGCGCGGCTGCGGGGAAGGGGGATACCGCATCCCCCTTTCCAATCCCCGCTCTCCCGACGGCGCAAGAATTCCCGCGCGAACTGCCGCCAGCCCGGCGCCGCCCATACGCTGCGCTCAAAAGAGGGCGGCTTGTTTCCGGGCTGGCGGCAGTTTGCACGGCTTGCGCCAACGGGACGGGGCACGTCGGTGCGTTTTTGGCTGTTGCGGGGCGAGGTCGTAGGTCGGGTTAGCGCAGCGTAACCCGACAAGCTTTTCGGTCTGGCTTGTTCTATTTCCGCTCTTGTTTTCGAGTTCTTTCGCGGGTTTCGTGGCCAAGGTCGTTTTGCCTTTATCCGTGTTTTTCCGCGCGCTTCCGTGGCAAAAAATCAAGACCGATTACCGCCACAACGTAGGCTGCAAGCCGTGTCGGGTTACGCTGCGCTAACCCGACCTACGTGTTGAAGCCGGCATATACCGGGATGGAATACAAAAGGTTGGCCGCAAACCGTTACCAGTTTGCTGCCAACCTTTTTGCTTTAGACGGATCGAGGTATCACTCCGCCAGCAGCGGCAAGAACACCTCGTCCGGCAGGCCGTTGCCGCCGGTGGTCCACACCACCGGGATGACGTCGCCCGACCATTGTTCGCTGGCCAGCTGGTGGGCGACGAAGCCGGCGGCGGCGGAGGGCTCCAGCCGCAGGCCGTGCTGTTGCCACTGCTGGCGTACGGTCGCCAGCAGGCTGGCGTCGCTGACGGTAATCACCGCGTCGATCAGCGGGCCGACGATGCCGGCCACGGTGGCGGAGGCGCGCGGCACCGCCAGGCCATCGGCCACGGTGCGGTTGTCGAGGCTGATGTCGTACACCGACAGCGCGTCGTCGCCAGTGGCCAGGCGCAGCAGGAAGCAGGGCGAGGCCACCGGCTCCACCAGCACGCACTGCACCGCGTCGCCGAACAGGCACTTCAGGCCGAAGGCGACGCCACCGGGTGCGCCGCCGACGCCGCAGGGCAGGTACACCCGCAGTGGCTGCTCCGGCGTTGGCCGCAGGCCGGCAGCGGCCAGTTGCGGCGCCAGATCCCAGGCCGCGGCGGCGTAGCCGAAGAACAGCAGCAGCGAGCTTTCGTCGTCGATGAAATAGGCGCGCGCATCAGCGGCCGCGTTGTTGCGCGCGGCGGCCACCGCCAGCGCGTAGTCGCCGGCATGCTCCACCACCGTGGCGCCCAGCGCGCGCAGGCGCTGCTTTTTCCACTCCTTGGCGTCGTGCGACATGTGCACTTCCACTCCCAGCCCCAGCGCGCGCGCCATCACCCCGACGCTGTAGCCGAGGTTGCCGGTGCTGCCGACCAGGATGCGGTGCTGTGCGAACAGCGCGTGCGCCGGCGCGTCGGCCAGCACGGCGTAGCTGTCGCCGGCTGGCAGCAGGCCGGCGGCCAGCGCCAGCTCTTCGGCGTGGCATAGCACCTCGTACACGCCGCCGCGCGCCTTGATGCAGGCGGTGATCGGCAGTGCGTGGTCGGCCTTCACCCACAAGGCGTGGCCGTCGGCGTCGGTTTGCGTCAGCAATGGCGAATCGATGCGGCCGTCGGCGGCGACGCTGTCCGGAAACAGCCGCGCCAGCAGCGGCGCGAAGCGTTGCCAGCGGGCGATGGCGGCCTCGATCTCGGCGCGGCCGTGGCCGCTGGCGGTCAGTGCGGCGGCGGCGGGACGCAGGCCGGGGTTGTGCCACAGCAACGGTTGCGCCTGGCGCAGGGCGGCGGGGAGGGTATCGAGAGGGAACATGGCGTTTTCCTGTCAGAACATGGCTGGCAGTGTGCGCGTGGCCGCTGGCGGCGACAAGCCAGCATTACTGCGCGGTCTGATTAGCCGGGCTAATGGCGTGCGCCGCCAGCCACGCCCGCTTCTGCGCCGCGCTCATCGCCTTGACCGCCAGTTCGGCGCGCAGCGCCTCGCCCTTGTCGGCAAATGCAAGCACCAGCGCGATGCGCTCGGGCGGAAAGCTGCGGGTGTAGCGCGCGCCCTTGCCGGCGACATGGGCGGCGTAGCGCTTCTCCACGTTGTTGCTGATGCCGGTGTACAGGCTGCCGCCGCGGCATTCCAGCAGGTACAGGTACCAGCTCATGGCCGCCAAGGTTGGCCGCAAGGCCTGCGGCCAACGTGTTTCAGTGTGGCGTTCACTCGGCCAGCGCCTGCTGCAGGTCGGCGATGATGTCGCGGATGTCCTCGATGCCCACCGAGCAGCGCACCAGCCCGCCGGGAATGCCCAGCGCGATGCGTTCCTGTTCGGTGCATTCCACGTGGCTGGTGGTGCTCGGCACGCCCAGCAGGGTGTCCACCGTGCCCAGCGTGGCGGCGCGGATCAACAGCTGGCAGCGCGGCAGCAGCCGGCGCACGGCGGCAAAACCGCCGGTCAGCTCGAAGCTGAGCACGCCGCCGAAGCCGTGCATCTGCGCGCGGGCGATGGCGTGTTGCGGGTGCTGCGGCAGGCCGGGGTAGTTCACCTGCGCCACCGCCGGCTGCTGCTGCAGCCACTGCGCCAGCGCCAGCGCGTTGTCGTTGTGCTGGCGCATGCGCAGTGCCAGCGTCTTGATGCCGCGCAGGATCAGGAAGGCGCTCATCGGGTCGAGGCAGGCGCCGTGGATCTCGCGGTAGTGGCGGATGCGGTCGGTCAGCGCCTGGCTGCCGCAGACGATGCCGCCCATGGCGTCGGCGTGGCCGCCGAGGAACTTGGTGGCGCTGTGCAGCACCAGATCGGCGCCCAGCGCCAGCGGGTTCTGGTTCACCGGGGTGGCGAAGGTGTTGTCGATCACCACCAGCGCGCCGGCGGCATGGCCGGCGGCGGCCAGGCGGCGGATGTCCTGCACCTTCAGCAGCGGGTTGGTGGGTGATTCCAGGTACAGCAGCTCGCAGCCGCCGGCCAGCGCGGCGTCGAAGGCGGTGGCATCGGTGGTGTCGCACAGCATCACCTGCACCCCCCACTGCGGCAGGGTGTGCTGCAACAGGTAGTGGCTGCCGCCGTAGGTGTCCTTGCCGGCCACCACGCGCGCGCCGGGCTTGAGCAGCGCCAGCAATGTGCTGCTGATCGCCGCCATGCCGCTGCCGAAGCTCACCGCCGCCGCCGCGCCTTCCAGCGCCGCCAGCTTGGCTTCCAGCGCCAGGCTGGTGGGGTGGGCGCTGTTGCGCGCGTACAGCGGCCCGGCGACCTCGCCACGCGCCACCTGTTCCCAGCTGTCCACATCCGGGTAGCCGTGGGCGATGCCGAACTCGATGGGCACCGCCAGCGCGGCGTGCGGGCGGTAGTCGTCTTCACCGGCGCGAACGGCGAGGGTGGCGGGGTGCAGGGGAAGTGTGCTCATGACGGCTCCGGCTAGTGGTCTGGCAGCGTACGGGCTGCCCCGCGCCGGCAGGGGCGCGGCAATGGCGGCAGTGTGCCGCGATCGCCGGGCGCGGTAAAGTATGACGATGGGGCTACTGCGGCATGGTGCGGCAGGGTGTGCCCGGCAAGGAGTCAGGATGCAAATCGAACGGCTGGATCATCTGGTGCTGACGGTGGCGGATATTCCGCGCACGGTGGCGTTTTATCGTGATGTGCTGGGCATGGTGCCGGTGACATTTGGCGAGGGCCGGGTGGCACTGGAATTCGGCCGGCACAAGATCAACCTGCACCCGGCGGCGGCGCCCTTGCTGCCGCACGCGCGGGTGCCGCAGGCGGGCAGTGCCGATCTCTGCCTGATCGTGAGTGGCGAGTTGGATGAGGTGGCGGCGGAGCTGGCCGCCAAGGGTGTGGCCATCGAGCTGGGTCCGGTGGCGCGCACCGGTGCGCTGGGGCCGATCCGCTCGCTGTATCTGCGCGATCCGGACGGCAACCTGCTGGAGCTGTCGGTGTACGCCTGAGCGGAAAACGCCACGACCCGGCGCAGGGCCGGGTCGTGAGGTGACAAGGTTGGCCGCATGCGGCCAACCTTGAGTGTTACAGCGCGCCGTAGGAGTGCAGGCCGGACAGGAACATGTTGACGCCGATGAAGGCGAACGAGGTCACCAGCAGGCCGACCACCGCCCACCACGCCAGCGGCTCGCCGCGCCAGCCCTTGACCAGGCGCATGTGCAGCCAGGCGGCGTAGTTCAGCCACACGATCAGCGCCCAGGTTTCTTTCGGGTCCCAGCTCCAGTAGCCGCCCCAGGCATCCGCCGCCCACATCGCGCCGAGGATGGTGGCGATGGTGAAGAACAGGAAGCCGACGGCGATCGCCTTGTACATCACCTCGTCCAGCACCTCGGCCGAGGGCAGGCGGCTGGCGAGGATGCCGCGGCGGATCAGCAGCTGCGCCACGCCGATCATCGCCGACATCGCGAACGCGCCGTAGCCGACGAAGTTGGCCGGCACGTGGATCTTCATCCACCACGATTGCAGCGCCGGAATCAGCGGCTGGATCTCGTGCGCCTGGCGGTCGAAGGTGTACCACAGGATGAAGCCGACTGCGGCGCTGATCACCAGCAGCACGAAGGCGCCGACCTGGCGCACCGCGAACTTGGCCTCGTAGTACAGGTACATCAGCGCGGTGATCAGGCAGAACAGGATGAACACTTCGTACAGGTTGGAGACCGGGATGCGGCCAACGTCCGGTGCGATCAGGTAGCTCTCGTACCAGCGGGTGAACAGGCCGGCCAGCGCGAATACCGCCGCCGCCCAGGTCAGGCCGCTGCCCATGCGCATCAGCAGGCCGGCGCGGGAGAGGGTGCCGGCCCAGGACAGCACGGTGGCGAGGAAGAACAGCGTGCACATCCACATGAACGACGACTGGCTGGACAGCAGGTACTTCAGGCCGAAGCTTTCCGCCGCGCGCGCCAGGTTGTGGTCGTACAGCTGGATCGCCAGCAGCGACACCGCCCCGGCCAGCGGGAAGAACCAGCGCCAGCTCGGCCAGAACCAGCCCAGCGCCACCAGCGCGATACTGCTGCCGGCCAGGATCAGCTGTTCGTAGTAGTCCAGCGCGCTGCCGTACAGGCTGAAGCTGTAGCCGGCGGCGACGATGATCAGCAGCGCGTACAGCCAGTCACCGGCGGCCAGACGCTTGTACAGCGGTTGTTGCAACACCATCTCCATCATGCTTCTCCAGCCTGTTTGTTCAGATAGTCGACCATGCGCTCGAAGTCCTGGTCCAGATCGCGGTTGTGGCGGTTGGAGGTCATCGCCAGTCGGGTGCCGTCGCGCTGCAGCAGTAGCCAGACGCGCACTTCGCGCACGTAGAACATCAGGATGATGCCGATCACCAGCAGCAGCGAACCAAGATAAACCACATTCTTGCCCGGCGAGCGCGTCATTTGCAGGCCGGAGGACTGCACCTGCTCAAAGCCGCTCATTTCCAGGTATACCGGCGCCGCGTAGTCCTGCAGTGCGCTGACGCTGACCAGGCTGTCGAGCAGGAAGCGGTAGTGCTTGGCGTCCTGCGGCCACGCTGGCAGACCGGCCTTGGCCTGCGCCACGTCCATCACGTCGACCACCGCACCCTGCAGGATCTTGATATAGGTCTGCGCAATCGCCTGACGCTTGTCGGCCGGCACCTTGTCGTCGAGGAACTGTTCCAGCGCGCCGAAGCCGCCCTGGGCAAAGCGGGACAGCACCCAGCGCACGCTGTCAGAGAACTGCTGCTGCATCGCCGGGCTGATCGCCTGGCCCTGCATCGCCTTGGCGGTGGTGCGTTCACGGATCTCGTCGTACAGCGCAGGGTTCTTCAGCGCCGCGTACAGGCGCATGAAGCTGGCGATGCTCATGTCCTTGTCGAGCGGAATGCGCAGGTACTGGAACGGCTGTGCCACGTCGCTGCGCACGCCAGCTACCTGGTACCACTCGCCGTCCTGCTGCATCGGCGCCATGTAGTGCTGGTATTCGCGCGCCTGGCCGTGCTGGTCGCGCAGCTTGAAGCTGATCGACGGGCCGATGTTCTTCAGCGCCTTGGTGTCCTGCCGTACCGAGCGCGCGTCGTTGAGGCGTTGTTCTAGCGACTTGTCGTCGCTGCCCGGCGCACCGGTGTTTTCCACGTTGAACACGCGCAGCTCGCCGAATTCCAGCCGGTAGTCGCGGCCGTTGACCTTCAGCGGTTGTGCGCCCAGCGAGTTGCCCTTGATGTCGGTCGGCGCCGCCTGCGGCGTCTGCAGGTTCCACGCCTTCAGCTGCAGCGGCGAGCCGCCGTCGCCGAAGCTGGCCTGGTAGATGGCCACGCCGTCGACCACCAGCGGGTGGTTGACCTTGATGGTGTGTTCGGAAGTCTTGCCGCTGCCCTTGTCGGTGATGATCAGGTCGCTGGCGAACAGCTTGGGCATGCCGTTGCTGTAGTAGTCGACGTGGAATTTCTTCAGCGTGACGATGAACGGCAGCTCCTGCACCAGGTAGCCGTTGCCGCTGTTCATGAAGATCACGTCGGCGCTCTTGCCTTCCGGCACCGTCACGCTGCCGCGGAACGACAGGTTGCCGGCGCCAAGACGGCTCTGTTCCGGAATCTGTGCCTGCGGCAGTTCGCGCGTTTCCGGCTTGATGCTGCCGGTCAGCTCGCCGAGCTTGAGCGGCAGGTTGCCGTCCATCAGGCCGCCGATGCAGATCACCACCATCGCGATGTGGGCGAAGAAGTAGCCCAGCTTGTTGGCGCTGCCCTTCTTCGCCGCCAGCAGCACGCTACCGTCGTCGCGCGGCACGCGCTTCACGCGCAGGCCGTGGCCCTGCAGCAGGCGCATCGCCCGTGCCTCGTCCAGCGTCAGGTCCAGCTGCTGGCTGTGGCGCATCGCCCGCAGCGAGTTGTCGGTGGCGCGCTCGCGGAAGCTCTTCATCTCGCGCAGGAAGGTCGGCCCGTTGCGGATGATGCACAGCGTGGTGGACAGCACCAGGAAGGCGAGGATCAGCAGGAACCACGACGAGTGGTACACGTCGTACAGGCCCAGCTTCTCGAAGGCGACAAACCAGAACTGGCCGAACTCGAAGGCGTAGTTGGGATAGGGCTCGTTCTGCTTGAGCACGGTGCCGATGATCGAGGCGATGGCCAGAATGGTCAGCAAGCCGATGGCGAAGCGCATCGAACTGAACAGCTCGTACGCGTGGTGAAGATTCGATGCTGAAGGCTTATTGGGTTTCATGTGTTTTCAAAGCACGACAAAGGGGGGCGTGAAGGCCCCCCTTTGGAACGTGACAGCAGCAAAAAGTTGCGCTTAACGCAGGCCGGAAATGTATTCTGCTACCGCTTTCATGTCGGCATCAGACATGCGCATGGCCACATCGGCCATGATCGAGTTCTTGCGATCCGTGCCAGCCTTGAAATCATTCAGCTGTTTGACGATGTAGGCGGCGTGCTGGCTGCCCAGTGCCGGGTACTGCGCCGGGAAGCCCTTGCCGGCGGCACCGTGGCAGGCCATACAGGCCGGAACGCGGGTCACCGGGTTACCGGCCTTGTACAGCTTCTGGCCGGCTGGCAGCAGCGCCTTGTCGTTGGCCTGGCGTGCTTTCAGCTTCTGTTCGCTGAAGTACTCGGCCACGTTCTTCATGTCGGCGTCGGACAGGCTGGACGCCATGCCCAGCATGATCGGGTTCTTGCGTTCGCCACTCTTGAAGGCCTTGAGCTGGCTTTCCAGGTATTTGGCGTGCTGGCCAGCCAGCGACGGGTTGGCGGAGGCCACGCTGTTGCCGTCCGCACCGTGACAGGCGGCACACACTTGCTCGGCAATCACTTTGCCTTTGGCGACATCGCCACGGGTCACAGCTGGGGTGGCGGCCAGTGCGCTACCGGCGAGGGTAGCGGCAGCGATCGCCAACAGCATCTTACGTTTCATGGTCACTCCTCGAGAGAGATTGCGTAAATATCTGTAAAGGTGGCAATTTCAAACCTGCTATTCTATACCAACTGACTTTACACTTACTACTATGACGATCTTTCAGAACGCCCGCTTCTTTACCACCGTAAATCATCTTAAGGATTTGCCGCCGACCCGTGCCGAGATCGCCTTTGTCGGGCGCTCCAATGCCGGCAAGTCCAGCGCCATCAATACCCTGTGCAACCGCACCCGCCTGGCCTTCGTGTCCAAGACGCCGGGGCGGACGCAGCATATCAATTTCTTCGACCTGGGCCAGGAACGCTACCTGGTCGACCTGCCCGGCTACGGCTACGCCGAAGTGCCGGAGGCGGTGCGCGCCCACTGGGTGGAGCTGCTGGGGCAGTACCTGCAGTCGCGTACCAGCCTGATCGGCCTGTTGCTGATCATGGATTCGCGCCGGCCGCTGCGCGATCTGGACTGGAAGATGATCGAGTTTTTCAGCGAGACCAACCGTCCGGTGCACATCCTGCTGTCCAAAGCCGACAAATTATCGCGTCAGGAGCAGCAGAAAGTCTTGGCCTCGGTCAAAAAAGAACTGCATGACTACCCGCAAATCAGCATCCAGCTGTTCTCCAGTTCGAAGAAGACCGGCACCGCCGAAGTCGAGCAGCAGGTGCAGGACTGGTTCGCCGCGGTGGCGGAGGACGACTTCGGTGGCGAAGAAAATCACGGTGCCGCCGGAACTTTGCCCGAGTAAGCCGTCAAAGTAAGCAGGTGTTCACACCTTCCTGCTTCACCTCCCTGAGCAGGAGCCTGCAAAGGTATTGACCCCGGCCCGTGCCGGGGTTTTTTCTTGCCCGCGCGGTAGCGCGGCGGCATGAAAAAAGCCCGCCAGAGGCGGGCAAGCAGACAGCCAGGGTATTCGGGTGTGATGCGGGCTCAGCCGGCGTTGGCCGCAGCCAGCACCGGGCTGCTGTGGCGCCAGTCGGTACCCAGCAGGCGCGAGCGGACCCAGCCGACGAGCAGCAGCAGCCCGGTCAGCGCGGCGGTGCTCAGCACCTCGATCTGGTGGTCGGGGCGGAAGGCCATGAGCACCAGCACCGCGGCGATGAACAGGATCACCGCCCAGGTCAGCCACGGGAACAGCCACATCTTGAAGGCCGGGGTCTCGCCGCGGGCAATCATGCGCTGGCGCATGCGCAGCTGGGAAATGGCGATCGCCATGTACACCAGCAGCGCGATGGCGCCGGAGGTGGCCAGCAGCACGTTGAACACCGCTTCCGGTACCAGATAGTTGGCGATCACCATCATGAAGCCCACCACCATCGAACCCAGCACCGCGTTTTGCGGCGTGCCGTTGCTGGCGGTCTTGTTGAACACCTGCATCGCGTCGCGACGGGTGGACAGCGAGTACAGCATGCGCGAGGCGGTATACAGCGCCGAGTTCAGGCAGCTGGCCACCGAGATCAGCACCACCACGTCAACGATGGCCTTGGCGTTGGGAATGCCGATCAGCTCCAGCGTGCGCTGGTAGGAACCCAGTGCGGCCAACTGCGGGTCGTTCCACGCCACCAGCGAGGTCACCACGAAGATCGAACCCAGGTAGAACAGGCTGATGCGCCATACCACCGAGTTGGTGGCCTTGGTGATCTGCTGCTGCGGGTTGTCGGATTCGGCGGCGGCAATGGTGACGATCTCGGTGCCGAGGAAGGTGAACATGGTGGTCAGCATCGCACCCAGTACGGCACCAAAGCCGTTGGGCATGAAGCCGCCGTGTGCGAACAGGTTGGATACGCCGCTGGTCTGGCTGCCCGGAATCAGGCCCATGATGGCGGCGGCGGCGATGGCGAGGAAGGCGATGATGGCGACCACCTTGACCAGCGCGAACCAGAATTCGAATTCGCCGTAGTTCTTGACGCTGAACAGGTTGGTGATGGTCAGCAGCACGGTGATGCCCAGCGCAAACGCCCACAGCGGCACGCCGGCAAACCAGGTGTGCAGGATGGTGGCGGCGGCGGTGGCCTCCAGCGGGATCACCAGCACCCAGAACCACCAGTACAGCCAGCCGATCAGGTAACCGGCCCAGTGGCCGATGGCGCGGTCGGCGTAGGTGGAAAACGAGCCGGTGTCCGGCGAGGCGACCGCCATTTCACCGAGCATGCGCATGACCAGGATCACCAGCAGGCCGGCGATGGCGTAGGCGATCAGCACCGCCGGGCCGGCTTCGGCAATGGCGTGGCCGGAGCCGACAAACAGGCCGGCGCCGATCACGCCGGCGATGGACAACATGGTGACGTGACGTTCCTTGAGCCCGTGGCTCAGTCCTGGGGATGAAGCACTCATTGGATCAGATTCTCCGTTGGCGGCTGCCTGGTGACCGTGCGCGGACGCGCCGGTACCGTTATTGGGTTGCTGGGGAGTGCAGGGCAGCCGCGATTGTTGTTGCAAGCAAAAGCCGGCGGCAGTGTAAGCGCTGATTGGTGATAAAATTAGACCCAATCCTGTTTTTTTAATAGAACCAATCTGCGCGGTTTCCTGCCATGGCGTCCCCGTCCTCCCCCTCCCAGATCGCGCTGCAGCAAATGCTGGCCGACTTGCTGCTGCAGCACTTCCGCCGCGACAGTGCCGAATCCAACACCCTGCAGCTGTACCGCCTGCTGCGCGACGGCATCCTGCAGGAGGTGCTGCCGCCGGGGCTGCGGCTGCCGTCGTCGCGGCAGCTGGCGCAGGAGCTGGGCATCGCGCGCAATACCGTGATCCACGTCTACGAACGGCTGGTGGTGGAGGGCTATCTGGCGGCCGGGGTTGGCCGCGGCACCTTCGTGCTGGACACCGGGCCGGAGCGCCTGCCCGGGCGCGAGCCGGTGGCGGCCAGGGGCGGCGCCGACAGCCTCGCCGAGATTTCGCGGCGCGGCACGCAGCTGGTGGCGCAGGCCGGCGCCGGCGAGAAGCAGTGGGGCGCCTTCATGCCGGGGGTGCCGGAGGTGCGCACCTTCCCGTCGCGCACCTGGATGCGGCTGCACAACCGCCAGTGGCGCAAGCCGCAGCCGGACCTGCTGACCTACTCCGTCGGTCCCGGCCTGCCGGCGCTGCGCAGCGCGCTGGCCGACTACCTGCGCAGCTCGCGCGGCGTGATCTGCACCCCGGAACAGATCATCGTCACCAACGGCTCGCACGCGGCGCTGCAGCTGATCGCGCTGCTGCTGGGCGATGTCGGCGATAGCGCGTGGGTGGAGAATCCGGGTTACTGGGGCGTGCACAGCGTGTGGCGCAGCAGCGGGCTCGACACGCAGCCGGTGGCGGTCGACGGCGACGGCCTGCAGGTGGAGGAGGGCGCGCGGCTGGGGGCGCCGAAGCTGATCTACGTGTCGCCGTCACACCAGTATCCGCTGGGCGCGGTGATGAGCCTGGCGCGGCGGCGGCGCCTGCTGGCCTATGCGCGGCGCAACCACTGCTGGATCGTGGAGGACGACTACGACAGCGAATTCCGCTACGGCCGTTCGCCGCTGCCATCGCTGCAGGGCCTGGACCGCCACGGCCGCGTCATCTATCTGGCCACCTTTTCCAAGGTGATCTATCCGGGGCTGCGGCTGGCCTATATGGTGGTGCCGGAGGCGCTGGTCGCCAGCTTCCAGACCGGGCTGTCGGAGATGTTCCGCGGCGGGCAGTACCTGACGCAGGCGGTGCTGGCGGATTTCATCGCCGAGGGTCACTTCGTGTCGCACATCCGGCGCATGCGCCATCTCTATGCACTACGGCGCGAGACGCTGCTGGCGGCGATCGCCGCGCATTTTGGCACGCGGCTGCCGATCCATGACGGCGCCGCCGGCCTGCATCTGGTGCTGGGCCTGCCCGATGGCTGCGACGATCACGCCATTGCCGAGGCCGCGTTGCAGCAGGGCATCCTTACCCGGCCGCTGAGTGCCTATTACCGCGGTGCGGCGCCGGCGCAGCAGGGTCTGCTGCTGGGCTATGCCCACGTGCACGAGCAGGATATCGCCGGCCACTTCGCCACCCTGGCCGCGGTGATCAAGGCGGCCGGCATCGGCCTGGCGTCGCCGCCATGAAAAAACCGCCTGGCTACGCGGGGGTAGGCAGGCGGTGCTGGGGCGGGTACAGCGGGCTTAGCGGGTGATCACCGGCGCCACGCTGAGTGCATTGGCGACGGCCAGCGCTTCGTGGTCGCCCTGGAACGGGCCCATGCGGATGCTGTAGATGCCCTCGTGATTGACGATGGCCAGCTTGTCGTCGTGCAGGCTGTCGTCGGCCAGCAGCTTTTTCAGCTCGGCCTCGGCACGGGCCAGCCGCGAGAAGTTGCCCAGCTGCAGGTACAGCGGATCGCTGGCGGCAGCCTGCATCGCAGGCGGCTTGGTGGCGATGCGCTCGCTACCCTTGACCGGGAACACACGCTCGATCAGCACTTCGGCCGAGCCGCGGTTGACGTAGCCCAGGCGGTGGGCGGCGGCGTAGCTAAGGTCCATCAGCCGGCTCTTGTGGAACGGGCCGCGGTCATTGATGCGCACGATCACCGATTCGCCATTGCTGACATTGGTGACGCGGGCATAGCTCGGGATCGGCAGCGTCGGATGCGCCGCGGTCATCGCGAACATGTCGTAGCGTTCGCCAGAGCTGGTCTTGCGACCGTGGAACTGTTTGCCGTACCAGGAGGCGCGGCCGGTCTTGCGGTAAGGCTTGGCGCTCTTGTCCGGGCGGAAACTCATGCCCAGGGCAGTGTAGGGCAGGTTGGCCGCAGCGATCAGCGGTTCTGCCTGGGGAACGGCGTCCGGAACCAGGTCCAGGTTAACCGGGATGTTGCTGCCCGGGCCGTCATTCTGAAAGTAGGCACCTGTGTTGGCAGGCGATTTTTTGGTCGTGACCTTGGCTGTCTGGGTGGCAGTTGCCGGTCTGACGGTGGTACAGGCCACCAGTACAGCACTGATGAACGCAAGCCACAGCCATCGGTAAAAAGGTCGCATGAACCTCTCCTATGCTGTTGCGCCAACTCAGTGAACTGGCTCAGATCCCTCCGGCAAAACCGTGTTGACGCCAGGCCTCGAAGACGAGGACAGCGACAGCATTAGAGAGATTGAGACTGCGTGATTCGGCCCGCATCGGCAACCGCACCCGCTGGTCAGTCGGGAGACTGTCCAGTACTTCCTGGGGCAAGCCGCGTGATTCAGGTCCGAACAGCAAAACATCGCCGGGTTGGAAGGCGATGCGGTCGTGCCGCGTGGCGCCCTTGGTGGTGGCCGCGAAGATGCGGCGCGGGCCAAGGTGGGCCAGACAGGCTTCCCAGTTCTCGTGAACCACCATGCGGGCGTACTCGTGATAGTCGAGTCCGGCGCGTTTCAGTTTGGCGTCTTCGAGCGGAAAACCCAGCGGTTTGACCAAGTGCAGTTCACAGCCGGTGTTGGCACAGAGTCGAATAATATTGCCCGTATTGGGCGGTATTTCCGGCTGGTAGAGAACAACAGTAAACATCGTTGCGGGGTGAATAATCCGGTAAATCAACAGGTTGGTCAAATTTTGTGGTCAGAGGCCCTGGCAAGTACCCAGGCTTCGACCCGTTTTGCGCCCGCTTTTTGCAGCACTTTGGCCAGCGCATCGAGGGTGGCGCCGGTGGTGGCGACGTCATCGACGATGGCGATGGAAAGCCCGTCACAGCGGCGCTTTACGCAAAAAGCATCGCGCACATTGCGCAGCCGCTGGCGGCGGTCGAGCGCGGCCTGCGGCGCAGTGTTGCGTTTGCGCACACACAAGTCGTGGGCGATGCGGCCGCCGATTGTAGCAGCGACTGCCTGCGCCAGGGCATCCGGCAGGTTAAAACCGCGTTCCGCCAACCGTGCCGGCGCCAGCGGCACCGCGACCACCAGGTCGATTTCCGGCCGCTGCGGCGTGCTTTGCAACTGCTGTCGCAACAGGCTGGCGAGCGCGCCCTGCAGTGCCGGCTGGCGGCCGTATTTGCAGGCGCTGATCAGGCCGTCGAGCGGGTAGCCGTAGCCGTAGGCGGCGTGCAGGTGCGCAAATGCCGGCGCGGCGCGCAGGCAATGGCCGCAGGGCACCAGGCTACTGGCCGCCGCCGCGGCGCATACCGGACAGCGCGTCGCGGCGGGTGGCGCCAGCGCCGCGACACAGGCAGCGCAGACGCCGCTGGCACACGGACGTTGGCCGCACAGCTGGCAGTGTTGCTCAAAAACAAGGCAGTTGTTAAGCAATGCCGCAATCGCGTTTGACAGCATGGTCGGCCCTCGCGCAAGATTCGCCCAGTTTTGACTCTCAGACAGTGACGATAGCCCACCATGACCCAGGCCACCATCCAATTCCAGCGTCCCGCCACCCTGCACCCCGAATCCGCGCTGTGGAGCCAGCAGGAAATCGAGGCGCTGTACGACCTGCCGTTCATGGAGCTGGTGTTCCGTGCCGCGGAAGTCCATCGCCAGCACTTCGACCCCAGCCGCGTGCAGCTGTCGACGCTGGTGTCGATCAAGACCGGCGGCTGTCCGGAGGACTGCGGCTACTGCCCGCAGTCGGTACACCATGAAACGGCGGTGGAAAACCAGCCGATGATGACGGTGGACGAGGTGGTGGACGCCGCCCGTCACGCCAAGGCCAACGGTGCCGGCCGCTTCTGCATGGGCGCCGCCTGGCGCGGTCCGAAGGATGCCGACCTAGAAAAGACGCTGGACATGGTGCAGCGGGTGAAGGCGCTGGGCCTGCAGACCTGTGCCACCTTCGGCCTGCTGAAAGACGGCCAGGCCGAGAAGCTGAAGGACGCCGGTCTCGACTACTACAACCACAATCTGGACACCGCGCCGGACAAGTACGCCGACATCATCCAGACCCGCGACTACGAAGACCGCCTGGCCACGCTGGGCAAGGTGCGCGGCGCCGGGCTGTCGGTATGCTGTGGCGGTATCGTCGGCCTCAACGAGACCCGCGAGCAGCGCGCCGGGCTGATCCTGCAGCTGGCCAACCTCGACCCGCAGCCGGAGTCGGTGCCGGTCAACAACCTGGTGCAGGTGACCGGCACACCGCTGGACGGCGCCGAGTCGCTGGACTGGACCGAGTTCGTGCGTACCATCGCCGTGGCGCGCCTGACGCTGCCGAAGAGCTATATCCGCCTGTCGGCCGGCCGTCGCGAGATGCCGGAAGCGATGCAGGCGTTGTGCTTCCTCGCCGGCGCCAACTCCATCTTCTACGGCGACAAGCTGCTGACCACCGGCAACCCGGACGTCGACGCCGATCGCGCGCTGATGGAGAAGTTGGGCCTGCAGCCGCTGTAAACTGCCTCATGGCATCATCGAAAAGCACCTTGCCGCCGGCGGGTGCTTTTTTTTCACCAATCGAACAAGGAAAGGTTGGCCGCATGCGTCCCGATCAACTCGCCGGCGCGCTGTCGCAACTGCAGGCCGAACACCGCCTGCGCCAGCGCGCGGTACTGGACAGCCCGCAGGGGCCGCGCGTCAGCATCGGCGGCCGCGACTATCTGGCCTTCGCCAGCAACGACTATCTGGGCCTCGCCAATCATCCGGCGCTGAAGGCGGCGATGCGCGAGGCGATCGAGGCGTGGGGCGTCGGCAGCGGCGCCTCGGCGCTGGTGGCGGGGCACTTCGCCATCCAGCAGCAGGCGGAGGAGGCGCTGGCTGAATTCGTCGGCTGCGAGGCGGCGCTGCTGTTCGGCTCCGGCTATGCGGCCAACCTTGGCGTGGTCAGCAGCCTGGTCGGCCGCGGCGATGCCATTTTCGCCGACAAGCTCAACCACGCCTCACTCAACGACGCCTGCCAGCTGTCGCGCGCCGAATTCAAGCGCTTTCGCCACAACGATCTGGCGCATCTGGCGCAGTTGTTGCAAAACACGCCAGCGGCGTCGCGGCTGATCGTGGTGGATGCGGTGTACAGCATGGAAGGCGACGAAGCGCCGCTGGCAGAGCTGTTGCAGCTGGCGGAGCGTTATGACGCATGGTTGTATCTCGACGATGCGCACGGCTTCGGCATCCTCGGCAACGGTCGCGGCGCGCTGGTCGAGCACGCGTTGCAGCACCCGCGCGTGGTGTACATGGCCACGCTGGGCAAGGCTGCCGGGGTGGCCGGTGCCTTTGTCGCCGGCAGCCGCCAGCTGATCGACTGGCTGGTCAACCGTGCGCGCACCTATATCTTCACCACGGCGCATCCGCCGGCGCAGGCGGCGGCGGTGCTGGCCAGTTTGCAGCTGATCGAGCAGGAATCGTGGCGTCGCCTGCTATTACAAGAGCATATTTCGGCATTGCGTGCCGCGCTGGCGGAAACTTCTTTCCGGTTATGCTCTTCCCGTATGCCAATTCAAGCGATTATCATTGGCGGCAACGAGGCTGCCGTGCAGATGGCAGGGGATTTACAGGATTCGGGGATCTGGGTTCCCGCCATCAGGCCTCCCACGGTGCCGGCAGGAACCGCGCGCTTGCGCGTGTCGCTGTCGGCGGCGCATTCCGGGCAGGACGTTTCACAACTGGCACAGGCGCTGGTCAGGCTGTTGCGCTGACCCGGCCACTGCCGTTGCCCTGTCCGGTGTGCCCTATAACAATAAAATCGCGGTTGCGATGCGTGGCCGCGTAGTGGGCTCAACCAAAATCGTATGAATAGCACGGCTGATATTCTGTTTTCGCCCGAAGAAGCCGCCGAAGCTGCCCTGGATTTCCTGTTCTGCTGGCAGCTGCCGCTCGGGGCGAGCGTTTGGGGAAAGCTGGGGGAGGGGTGGCGCTGCCTGGCGCAGCGGGGGGATGTGTCCGCCCTGCCGACGCCGCAGGCGGGTGTCCCGCTCCCGCCGCTGGATGCTGCCGTCTGCTGCCAGGTACTGGGCAGCCACGCGCAGCCGCTCGGCTTCCTGTTCTGGCATGGCTGCGCCGCCAGCGAGCGCACCGCGCAGCTGGCGCTGCTGCTGACCGGACACCTGACCAGCGCCAGCCTCAGCAATGACCTGAGCGCGGCGCGCGTCACCCACCATACCCTGCTCGACATCAACCGCCTCGCCAACGAGTCGCAGAATGTCGAGCACTTCCTGCGCCGGCTGCACCGCGCGGTGAGCCGGCTGATGCCGGCCGACAACTTCTATATCGCGTTGCTGGACGAGGGCGGCAGCGCGTTGCGTTTTCCCTATTTCGCCGACGTGATGGAGCCGCGGCCGCCGCGGCCGGACGAGGTGTTTCCCTGCGGCGGACAGACGCCGTCGCTGACCGCCTGGCTGTGCCGCCAGCACTCCTTCATGCTGTTGTCGGGCGCCGAGATCGACAAGCTGTGCCGGCAGCACGGCGTGGTGATGTCCGGGCTGATGCCGTCGTGGTGGATGGGGGTGCCGCTGCTCGATGCCGCCAGCAAGGTGGTCGGCGCGGTGGTGGTGCAGAGCTATGACGTGCACCAGCGCTTCGATGACGCGGCGCAGAGCGCCTTCCTGTTCATCGCCCACCATATCGCCAGCGCGCTGGACCGGCTGGCGCACCGCGCCGAGCTGGAGCGCAAGGTGTGGCTGCGCACCGCCGAGCTGGAAGGCATCAATATCCGCCTGCACGCCGAGGTGGCCGAGCGCAAGCGCACCGAGCAGCTGCAGAGCGTGCTGTTCCGCATCGGCGACATCTCCAATACCAGCCTGTCGATGGAGGCCTTCTTCGTCGGCCTGCACCGGCTGCTGTCCGAGTTCATCGACGCCAGCAACTGCATGGTGTGCCTGCACGACAGCGAGCGCAACGAGCTGAGCTTTCCCTATTGTTCCGACCTGTACCTGACCGACCCGCTGCCACAGCGCCCCGGGCGCGGCCTGCTGGAACAGGTGCTGCACAGCGGCCGCCCGCTGCTGCTGGCCGAAGCCAGCGGCCATGTGCTGCTGGCCAGCGACGATCACGACATCGCGGTGCCGGTCAGCTGGCTGGGGGTGCCGCTGTACAGCGGCAACGAACTGCGCGGTGTGCTGGCGGTGCAGAGCTACGAGCCGAGCGTGCGCTACTCCTACCGCGACCAGGAACTGCTGGAGTTCGTTGCCAACCACATCGGCAGCGCGCTGGCGCGGGTGCAGGCGCTGGACGACCTGCAGCGCGCCTATGCCGACCTGGAACAGCGCGTGCTGGAGCGCACCAACGAGCTGGACGCCGTCAATGCCCAGCTGCAGCACGACAGCCTGCACGATCCGCTGACCAAGCTGCCCAACCGCAGCTATTTCTCGCGCGTGCTGAAGCGCAACTGGGACCAGTTCCAGCTCGATCCGACGCAGCGCTTCGCGGTGGTGTTCATCGACCTTGACCGCTTCAAGTTGGTCAACGACACCCTCGGCCATCTTGCCGGCGACCACCTGCTCACCGAGGCCGGGCAGCGCATCCGCAGCTGCCTCGGCTATGCCGATTTCCTGGCCCGCCTCGGCGGCGACGAGTTCGCGGTGCTGCTGTCCGGCGTCGACTCGCTGGAAGAGTGCGAGCGGCTGGCGCAGAGCCTGGTCGGCGAGTTCGAGCGCCCGATCATGCTGTCCGGGCGCGAGCTGTTCACCACCGTCAGCGTCGGCCTGGTGCTGGCCGACAAGGAACACTACTCGCGTGCGGAAGACCTGCTGCGCGACGCCGACCACGCGATGTACCGCACCAAGCAGCGCGGCCGCCACGGCTACACTCTGTTCAACCACGAGCTGCGCCGCAACCAGGCCGACCAGCTGGCGCTGGAGGCCGAGCTGCGCCACGCGCTGGAAAACCGCCACGAACTGGTGCCCTACTACCAGGCGATCGTGGACAGCCACAGCGGCAAGCTGGCCGGCTTCGAGACGCTGGTGCGCTGGCACCATCCGCAGCGCGGCCTGATCGCGCCGGGTGTGTTCCTGCCGATGGCGGAGGAGAGCGGCCTGATCCTGAAGCTGGACCGCTACATGATCGAGCACGCCTGCGCGCAGCTGGCGCAGTGGTACGGCAGCGGCCGCATCGACCACGCGGTGTGCCTGCACATCAACCTGTCCTCGGCGCACTTCCACGATCCGGGGCTGGTCGGTTGGCTGCAGGAGCTGATGCAGCGGCACGCGCTGCCGGTGGGCACGCTGCACCTGGAAATCACCGAAAGCGCGCTGATCGACGTGCCGGACGTGGCGATCGAGGTGATGCGGCAGCTGAAGGAGCGCGGCATCTGCCTGGCGCTGGACGACTTCGGCACCGGCTACTCGGCGCTGTCCTACCTGCACCGCTACCACTTCGACGTGCTCAAGATCGACCAGGCCTTCGTGCGCGACATCCACTGCCACGAGGAATCCTCCGCCATCGTGCGCGCCATCCTGGCGCTGGCGGCGGCACTGGGGCTGGACGTGGTGGCGGAAGGGGTGGAAACCATGCTGCAGGTGCAGACCTTGCGCCAGCTCGGCTGCCCGCGGCTGCAGGGCTACTACTTTGCGCGGCCGGCACCGGCGGCGGAGCTGGACTGGCCGCGGCTGGCCGGCATGCAGCAGGAGCTGGCCCACGCCGGCGACGGTCTGCTGCCGTCGCTGGCATGAGTGCAACGGGCTTTCTTTCTCGGCGCGCTATTGCGAAAATCGGGTTTTGCCCCATTTCCACTAGTCGATGACCCTGTTTATAGAATCCCGCGGCCGCGGCCCGGATCTGGTGCTGCTGCACGGCTGGGGGCTGCACGGCGGCGTGTTCGAGCGCGTTGCGGCCAACCTTGAAGCCGACTTCTGTCTGCACCTGGTGGATCTGCCCGGCCACGGCGCCAGCGCCGCGGCCGCGCACTTTGACGCGGCGGCGATTGCCGATGCGCTCGCCGGCCACTTTCCGCTGCCGGTGCACCTGCTCGGCTGGTCGCTCGGCGGCCTGATCGCGCAGCACTGGGCGGCGCAGCATCCGCAGCAGGTGCGCAGCCTGGCGCTGGTCGCCACCAGCCCGCGCTTCGTGCGCGACGAAGCTTGGCCGCATGCGCAGGCCCGTGAAGCGATCGAGGGTGTCGGTGCCAATCTCGACACCGCGTTCGAGCTGACGCTGGAGCGCTTTCTCGCGCTGCAGATGATGGGCGCGCCGGCGGCACGCGACACGCTGAAGGCGCTGAAGGCGCAGCTGTTTGCCCACGGCCGGCCGCAGGGCCTGCTGCCGGCGCTGCACTGCCTGCTGCACGCCGACGCGCGCGCGCTGGCACCGGCCATCGCCTGTCCGGTCGGCCTGTTCTACGGCGCGCGCGACGCGATCACCCCGATCGGGGCCGGGCGCTGGCTGGCGCAGCAGCTGGCCGACGCCACTTTTTACGACTTTCCCCAGGCTTCGCACGCCCCGTTTCTGTCGCATGAAACGGACTTTGTCGAAGCCCTGCGACTACATCTGGAACAGCACGCATGAGCGAAGCGTTTTACACCGACAAAGACCGCGTTCGCGCCTCGTTCGAGCGGGCGGCCACCAGTTACGACTCCGCCGCGGTACTGCAGCGCGAGGTGTCCGACCGCATGGCCGAGCGTCTCGACTACATCAAGCTGCAACCGGCGGTGATCCTCGACGCCGGCAGCGGCACCGGCTACGGCGCGGCGATGCTGCGCCAGCGCTATCCGCAGGCGCGGGTACTGGAGCTGGACCTGGCGCACGGCATGCTGTACGCGTCGCGCGAGAAGCAGCGTGACAGCCAGGGCATGCTCGGCCGCCTGTTCCGCCGCCCGGCGCCGTGGCAACTGTGCGCCGATGTCGAACGCCTGCCGCTGGCCGACAACAGCGTCGACATGATCTGGTCCAATCTGGCGATCCAGTGGGTCAACGTGCCGGACAGCGTGTTTGCCGAATTCCAGCGCGTGCTGAAGCCGGAGGGCATGGTGATGTTCTCGACGCTGGGGCCGGATACGCTGACCGAGCTGCGCGCCGCCTTCGGCGCGGTGGACGGCGCCACCCACGTCAACCAGTTCATCGACATGCACGATCTGGGCGATGCACTGATGCACTGCGGCTTCTCCGAGCCGGTGATGGACATGGAAAAGATCGTGATGACCTACGACAGCGTGCGCGAGGTGATGCACGACCTGAAGGCGATCGGTGCCCACAATGCAACTGCCGGCCGCAATCGTGGTCTGATGGGCAAGCACACCTGGCAGCGGATCTGCGACGCCTACGAAACGCGGCGCCGCGACGGCCAGCTGCCGGCAACCTACGAAGTGCTGTACGGCCACGCCTGGAAGGCGCAGCCGAAGAAAAAGCCGACCATTCTGGCTGACGGCAGCCAGGTGATCGAATTCAGTCGTTCCCCACCCAAGCAGTGAGAGCCTTGCCCATGTGGTCTGTGTCCAGAATTGCAGCCAGTGCTGCAATTTTTTTATTGGCGGCGTGCACCACGCCGACCCCACCGGTGGTAGTGGTCCCGAAACCGGTACTGAAACCGAAAGTCGCGCTGGCGCTGGGCGGCGGCGCGGCGAAGGGCTTCGCCCATGTCGGCGTGATCCGCGTGCTGGAGCAGAACGGCATCGTGCCCGACATCATCACCGGCACCAGTGCTGGCAGCATCGTCGGCGCCATCTATGCTTCCGGCGTCGACGGCGAGGCGCTGCGCTACCGTGCGCTGCGCATCAACGAGAGCGACCTGCGCGACTTCACCTTCTCCACCTCCGGCTTCCTGAAGGGCGAGAAGCTGGCGGCGATGGTCAACCAGCAGGTGGACGGCAAGAAGATCGAGCAGCTGACGCGCCGCTTCGGCGCGGTGGTCACCGATCTGGACAGCGGTGCGCGGGTGGTGCTGAAGAGCGGCGACACCGGCACCGCGGTGCGCGCCTCGGCGGCGATTCCCAACGTGTTCCAGCCGGTGACCATCAACGGCCGCCGCTACGTCGACGGCGGGCTGACCAGCCCGGTGCCGGTGATCGCCGCCCGCGAGATGGGTGCCGACATCGTGATCGCGGTCGACATCTCGGCCAAGCCCACCGGCAAGAGCGCGCTCGGCTTCCTCAGCCTGCTCGACCAGAGCCTCAACATCATGAGCCAGGCAGCGCTGACGCAGGAGCTGAAACAGGCCAACGTCACGCTGCGGCCGCGGGTATTGCACATCGGCTCCGCCGATTTTGACGAGCGCGGCGCGGCGATGCTGGAAGGCGAGAAGGTGGCGCGCGAAGGGCTGCCGGTGATCCGCCAGGCCATCGAGCGCTGGGCGACGGCGCGCAGCGCGGCCAAGTGATGCCATAATGCCCCCACCAGCAATTATTGGAGTTTCCGCATGATCATCCTGTACGGTTCCGCGCTGTCTCCCTGGTACAACAAGGCCAAGGTGGCCCTGCTCGAAAAGGGCGTCAACTTCGAGGAGCGGCTGCAGCGCCCGTCGCAGGACGAGGCGGTGCTGGCGGCCAGCCCGATGGGCAAGATCCCCTACGTCGACATCAACGGCTTCAAGCTGGCCGAATCCGGCGCCATCGTGGAGTGGCTGGAGGATGCCTACCCGACGCTGTCGCTGCTGCCGCCGTCGACCAACGGCCGAGCCCGCGCCCGTGAACTGGCGCTGCTGATCGAGCACTACCTGATCGCCGCCAGCGCGCCGCTGGTGCGCCACGCGCTGTTCGGCGCGCCGCTGTCGGAGCAGGGCAAGGCCGAGGTGGCGGCCAACCTCGAACGAGGTGCCGCCGCGCTGGCGCGGCGCATGGTGCCGGAGGGCAACTGGTTGTGCGGTGACGATTTCACCGTCGCCGACATCGCGCTGGCGGTGGCGCTGCCGCATCTGGGCTACCTCGGTAGCACGCTGCTGGGTCACGACCCGCTGGCCAGCCTGCCGTTGCCACCGCAGTACCACGAGCGGCTGGCGCAACGCGCCAGCGTGGCACGCATGTGGCACGACCGCGAGCAGGCGCTGCGCAAGTTCCTGCCGCACTGAGCGACCGCGGTGTCCCCCGACAGCCATCCAGCCTCGCGGCGGATGGCTGTTTTGCCGTCTACGGCAGTCCTTCCTCGAACAGCGGCAGCTGCTGCGCCGCCGGGCTGTCCTCGCGCAGGCGCACGCCGACGCCGAGCAGGCGCACCGGCTTGTTGCCGCGGGCGAAGCCGGTGTGCAGCAGCTGCTGGAATACGTCTGCGGCCAACGTTTGCCCGGCCAGCTCGACCGTGGTCTGGCTGAAGTCGGCAAACTTGATCTTGACGCTGAGGCCGCGAAACGCCGGCGTGCCGATGCGCTGCAGCCGCTGTGCAAGCCGCGTCAGCAGCGGCGCCAGCTCGGCCTCGCAGCTGGCGAGATCGGGCAGGTCGCGACTGTAGGTTTCCTCCACGCTCACCGATTTGCGCTCGCGCGCCGGCTCCACCGCGCGGTGGTCGATGCCGCGCGACAGGTCATACAGGGTTTTGCCGAACTTGCCGAAGCGCTGCAGCATTTCCAGCAGCGGCAGCCGCTGCAGGTCGCCGCAGCTGTGCAGCTCCTGAGCCTTCAGTTTGGCGGCGGTGACGGCGCCGACGCCCCAGATTTTTTCCACCGGCAGGGTCTCGACAAAGGCGGGGACATCCTGCGGTCGGATGAGCCATTGCCCGTCCGGCTTGTTCCAGTCGCTGGCGATCTTGGCGAGAAACTTGTTGGGGGCGATGCCGGCGGAGGCGGTGATACCGACCTCGTCGCGGATGGCGGCGCGGATCTCTTCGGCCATCAGGCTGGCGCTGCCGTGGCAGTGCGGCTGACCGCTGACATCGAGATAGGCCTCGTCCAGCGATAGCGGCTCGATCAGCTCGCTGTAGCGGTGGTAGATCGCCTGCACCGCGAGGCTGGCCTGCTTGTAGCGGGCAAAGTCCGGCGGCACGATCAAGAGCGCCGGGCAGCGGCGCAGCGCCAGCGACGACGGCATCGCCGAGTGCACGCCGTAGCGGCGCGCCTCGTAGTTGCAGGTGGCGATCACGCCGCGCTGCCCCGGCTGGCCGCCGACGGCGAGCGGGATGTCGCGCCACACCGGGTTGTCGCGCATCTCCACCGCGGCGAAGAAGCAGTCGCAATCGATGTGGATGATCTTGCGCTGGATGCTCACCTTGCGGCCAACCTTGCGTCAGCCGCCGCGCTCGCTGTGGCCGAGACCCTTGTCCGGCGCGATGCGGTCGCGCAGCAGCTGTTTCAGCTGCTTGATGTCGGGAAAACCGCCGTCGCGCGCGCGGTCCCACAGCAGCTCGCCGTCGACGCGCACCTGGAACACGCCGCCGCTGCCTGGTTGCAGCGCGACTTCGCCGAGTTCCTTTTCAAAGGTGGTCAGCAGTTCCTGCGCCATCCAGGCGGCACGCAACAGCCAGCGACAGCCGGTGCAATAGCGGATGGCGACGACGGGTAACAGCGGGGAAGTGTCAGAGCTCATGAAGGTTGGCCGCAAGCAAAAAGGCCATGGTAATGCCGAATACGAGAGGGGGAAACCCGAAGGGACGCTGCACCGCTACCTTGCTTCGCAATATCTCTGTGTTGTTGTGTCGTGGCTCTTTGAAGAGCTGTATTTTCTCCTCCATCACCCGGCTATCTATGTAAACCTGGCGCTGTGCGTGGAGGCAGCGGTGCAAACGCAGGGCCAGTGTGCATCAAGCCGGTGCATTGGGGAAGCACGCTGCGCGATTGTCCGACAATGTTGCTTTGCACCATGTTACATCTTTGCAACGTTTGCTTACATTTATCGATAATGCCGCCTGCGGCTACAGTGCCAGCGTCGGATTGTCGATCAGGAAGCGCTCCATGTCGCCGGCCGGCAGCGGCCGGCTGATCAGGTAGCCCTGCGCGTAATCGCCGCCATGCTCGGCCAGAAAGCGCGCCTGGCGGATATTCTCGATGCCCTCGCCGGTGACCGAGGCACCGAGGGTGTGTCCCATCGCCACGATCATGCGTACCAGATTGCTGCCGCCGACGCTGTCCGGCACCTGGTCGAGGAACTGCTTGTCGATCTTCAGCTTCTCGGTGGGGAAGCGGCGCAGGTAGCTGAACGAGGCGTAGCCGGTGCCGAAGTCGTCGATGGCGATGCCGATGCCCTGCGCGCGCAGCTTGTGCAGGTTGCTGTCGATGGTCGGCGTGTTGCGCAGCGCCAGCCCCTCGGTCACCTCCAGCTCCAGCGCGTCGCCGGGCAGGTGGTGGGTGGCCAGCTGGCTGGCGACCACCTCGGCAAAGCGCGCGTCTTCCAGCTGTACCAGCGACACGTTGACCGAAATCACGAACTGGCTGAGATAGCGCGCGCGCCACTGCACCGCCTGGCGGATGGCCTCGCCCAGCACCCACTCGCCGATGTCCTTGATCAGCCCGGTTTCCTCCGCCAGCGGGATGAAGTCGGTCGGCGGGATGCGGCCAAGGTTGGGGTGTTCCCAGCGCACCAGCGCCTCGGCGCCGGCGACGCGGCCGTTCTTCAGCGACACGTAGGGCTGGTAGTGCAGGCTCAGCTCGCCGCGTGCCACCGCCTGGCGCAGGTCGTTCTGGATGTGGTGGCGGCGGCGCCAGTTGTCGTTCATCTCCGGGCGGAAGCGCACCCAGTTGCCGGCCGGGTCGTTGCGCGAGATCTGCAGCGCCAGCTCGGCGTGTTCCAGCAGGCCGTCGGCGTGGATGGTGTCGTGCGGGTAGATGCTGAGGCCGGTGCTCAGGCGCAGGAACAGCTGCTGCTCCTGCAGGAACAGCGGTTGCCGCAGCTGGTCGCACAGGGCGTCGGTACGCTGGCTGATGCTCAGCTCGTCCTCGTCCAGCAGCAGCATGGCAAAGCGGTTGTCGGCGTGGCGCGCCACCATCTCGCCGTTGCGCGCCAGCTTTTCCAGCCGTTCTCCGAGCAGGCGTATCAGCTGGTCGCCGCTGTCGCGGCCGTACAGCTCGTTGATGTTGGCGAGGCCTTCCAGCGACAGCATCATGCAGCCGATCGGGCGCTTGTCGCGTGCCTGGCTGTTTTCGCGCTGCTGGATCAGTTCGCCCAGCTGCATCTGCAGTCGCGAGCGGTTGGGCAGACCGGTGAAGCGGTCGTAGTAGAACTGGCGGTACAGCTCGCCCTCGGCCTGCAGCCGGGCGGAGGACTCCATCACCAGCGCGATGATGTCGGCGGCGGAGCAGATGAAGTTGACGTCTTCCTGGCGCCAGGCGCGGCGCAGGGTGCGGCTTTCGGCGCAGATGATGCCGTGCTGCAGGCCGCCGACCATGATGCTGGCGTCGAGCATCGCCTTGATGTCGCGCTCCGCCAGATGGGCGCGCAGCGACAGCAGCCGTTCGTCCTGCAGCGGCTGCACGCTGCTGAGGTAGCGCTGTTCGCGCAGCGCGTCGAAGTAGTCGGGGTGCTGCTCCAGCAACAGCACGTCGCCGCTGAAGCGCAGGCTGTCGCCGGTATCGACACCGGCGAGGCAGTGCAGGCTCTGCTGGTCGGCGCTGAACTGCCACACGCTGACGCGGCTGACGCCGAGGGTCTGCGCCAGCAGCGGCAGGATCTCGTCGATGTACTCCTGCAGCACCTGCGTTTCGCTATGGCGCGCCGCCACCAGCTGCTGCAGCGCGCGGCCCTGCTGTTCCAGCCGCTGCGAGCGGCGCACATTGGCCTGTTGCTGCAGGTAGCCAGCGCGCACGATCAGCCCGGACAGCAGCAGCATGAAGGCCAGCAGCAGCAGGCTCTGCGGCAGCAGCCGCTGCAGTACCGCGTCGCCGGGGCGCTCGTTGTCCCATTCCAGCAGCCCCAGGATCTGGCCCTGGCTGTTTTCCAGCGCCAGCGCCGCACTGTGCTGCGGCGTGGCGGAGAAGTTCAGCGACAGCCGGCGCAGCGAGTTGCTGGCCGCCATCTCCTGCAGCAGGCGCTGGTCCAGCGCGCGCGCGAACAGCAGATAGCGCGCGCGGCCATCGGGCGAGGCGCCGGATTCCAGCGCGATGCGCTGGATCGCCACCAGATAGATGGCGGTCTGCGGCTGGCCGGTCAGGCTGTTGCCGTGCTGCTGGCGCAGCAGCAGGCTGGGGCCGGCACTGGCCTGCTGCGGGTCGTAGCGGTCGGCCTGGCGCAGCAGGT
>Ga0209211_10002550_pt1 | contig 31140 bp, 30 predicted proteins | sample RifGroA2_FD_183992 | JGI IMG/M metagenome (GOLD analysis project Ga0209211, IMG submission 183992) | Groundwater microbial communities from Rifle, Colorado, USA - Groundwater A2 (SPAdes) (version 2) | ecosystem: Environmental > Aquatic > Deep subsurface > Groundwater | place: Rifle, Colorado...
AGGAGTAGTCAACATGGCAGTTCAACAGAATAAAAAGTCCCCATCCAAGCGTGGTATGCACCGTGCTCACGATTTCCTGACCAATCCGCCGACAGCGATCGAGCCGACGACTGGCGAAGCGCATCTGCGTCACCACATCAGCCCGACCGGTTTCTACCGCGGCAAAAAAGTAGTCAAGACCAAGGGCGAATAAGTCTTTGAAATAACGCAGCCGATCATGACGATCGGCTGCGTTTTCTTTTCTATTCCTGCTTTCTTTATCTTCCCTGGGATCGCTTAGTGGACGTCACATTAGCCATAGATGCGATGGGAGGCGACCACGGCACGCCGGTCACCATCCCTGCCGCAGTCGAATATCTGAAGCAGTCTCCCGGCGACACCATCGTACTGGTGGGGATTCCAGACGCCATCGAAACCGAGCTGCGCGCCTTGGGCGTGCAGACGGGTGCGCATTTGCGCATTCATCCGGCTACCGAAGTGGTGGGCATGGACGAGCAGCCTCAATCGGCGCTGCGCGGCAAGAAGGATTCTTCCATGCGCGTCGCGATTAATCTGGTCAAGAACGGCGAAGCGCAGGCTTGCGTCAGCGCCGGCAACACCGGTGCGTTGATGGCCACCGCGCGCTACGTGTTGAAGACCCTGCCGGGCATCGACCGTCCCGCAATCGCATCTTATCTGCCGACCAAAAACGGCCAGGTCTGTATGCTGGATCTCGGCGCCAACACCGATTGCACCGCCGAACACCTGTTGCAGTTTGCGCTGATGGGTTCCACGCTGGTGACGGCGCTGGAGCACAAGCCTAATCCGACTGTCGGCCTGTTGAACATCGGCAGCGAAGACATCAAGGGCAATGAGGTGGTCAAGCAGGCCGCCGAACTGTTGCGCAACAGCGACCTGAACTTCTACGGCAACGTCGAGGGCAACGACATCTTCAAGGGCACGACCGATGTCGTGGTTTGCGACGGCTTCGTCGGCAACGTCGCGTTGAAGACTACAGAAGGACTGGCGCAGATGCTGGGCGGCTTCCTGAAAGAAGAGTTCAAGCGCAACGTGTTCACCAAACTGGCTGCGGTCATTGCGCTGCCGGTGCTGAACGCATTCAAGCGCAGGGTCGACCATCGCCGCTACAATGGCGCGAGCTTCCTCGGGCTGAAGGGCATCGTCGTGAAGAGCCACGGCTCGGCGGACGTGCTGGCGTTCCGTTGCGCGATCGAACGCGCGGCCGAAGAGGCGCGCGAGGGGATGCTGCTGCACATCAGCGAGCACGTCGAGAAATGGCACCACGAGCGCCAAAATACAGAACAAGGAGCGGCTTGATGTACTCAAGGATCATCGGAACCGGTAGCTATCTGCCGAGCAAGACGCTGACCAATTACGACCTCGAAAAGATGGTCGATACGACGCATGACTGGATCTTTTCGCGCAGCGGTATCGTCGAGCGCCATATCGCCGCAGACGGAGAACTGACCAGCGACCTTGCGCTGCAGGCCAGCCGCAAGGCCATCGAGGCGGCGGGCATCGCGGCGGACGAGATCGATCTGATTATTGTCGCCACCACCTCGCCGGACAACATATTCCCCAGCACCGCCTGCATCCTGCAGGACAAGCTCGGCATCAAGAACGGCGGCGCCGCATTCGACATGCAGGCCGTGTGCGGCGGCTTCGTCTATGCGCTGAACACTGCCGACATGTATATCCGCTGCGGACAGGCGAAGACGGCATTGGTGGTCGGCGCGGAAGTGCTTTCGCGCATGCTGGACTGGAACGACCGCACGACCTGCGTGCTGTTCGGCGATGGTGCGGGCGCGGTGCTGTTGCGTGCCTCCGATGAGCCGGGCATCGTCGCCTGCAAGCTGCATTCCGACGGCAGCCATCGCGGCATGCTGAAGGCCGAAGGCAACGTGCGCAACGGCGAAGTCGACGGCGATCCGTTCATCAAGATGGACGGCCAGGCCGTATTCAAATTCGCCGTCAAGGTGTTGAGCGATGTGGTCGAAGAGGTGCTGGAAGATCAGAAGTTGAGCGGCAGCGACATCGACTGGCTGGTGCCGCATCAGGCCAACATCCGCATCATCGAGGCGACCGCGAAAAAGCTCGGCCTCGGCATGGACAACGTCGTGGTCACCGTCGCAAAACACGGCAACACCTCGGCGGCGTCGATCCCGCTGGCGCTGGACACCGCAGTGCGCGACGGTCGCATCAAGGCCGGGCAGAACATCCTGATCGAAGCCGTGGGTGGCGGGTTCACCTGGGGCGCTATTCTCATCAAGTGGTAGGAATAAACATGGTTAAGTTTGCATTCGTATTCCCGGGCCAAGGCTCCCAATCGCGCGGCATGATGAACGGCTATGCCGACTTCGCCGCGGTGCGCGACACCTTCGCCGAAGCCTCCGACGTGTTGAAACAGGACCTGTGGCAACTGGTCGCCGAGGGCGAGGACGCCGAGCTGAACGCGACGGTGAACACCCAGCCCATCATGCTGACCGCCGGTGTCGCGGTGTACCGCGCATGGCAGTCGCAGAACGGCGCGACACCCGCGATCATGGCCGGCCATAGCCTGGGCGAATACACAGCGCTGGTGGCCAGTGGCGCAATCAGCTTCGCCGACGCGCTGCCGCTGGTGCGCTATCGCGCGCAATGCATGCAAACAGCCGTGCCGGAAGGCGTGGGTGGCATCGCGGCCATCCTCGGTCTGGACGACGAAGCGGTGCGCGCGGTGTGTGCCGAAGGCGCGCAGGGCGAAGTGCTGGAAGCGGTGAATTACAACTCTCCCGGTCAGGTGGTGATCGCCGGCAATCGCGCTGCGGTCGAGCGCGGCATGGAACTGGCGAAGGCTAAGGGCGCGAAGCGCGCGATCATGCTGCCGATGAGCGTGCCGTCGCATTGCAGCTTGTTGAAAGGCGCTGCGGAGCAGTTGCGCGCTTACCTGAATAACGTCACCGTGAATGCTCCTAGCATTCCGGTGCTGCACAATGCCGATGTTGCCGCCTACAGCGACGCGGCCAGCATCCGCGACGCGTTGGTGCGTCAGCTGTATTCGCCGGTGCGCTGGGTCGAGACCGTGCAGGCGTTCGGCCCGCAAGGCGTCACCCACAACGTCGAATGTGCGCCGGGCAAGGTGCTGGCAGGGCTGAACAAGCGCATCGATACCAATCAGCAGGCGCTGGCCATCAACGATGGCGAAGCGCTGAGGGCAGCATTGGTTACGTTGGCCTGAGAATTTCCCCCCCTTTGAAAAAGGGGGGCAGGGGGGATTGGTCGTATCGGAGTTCAAATCCCCCTCCATCCCCCTTTTTCAAAGGGGGAAGTTGATAACTTTGGGGAGATAACAAATGACACTGCAAGGACAAATCGCACTGGTGACCGGCGCATCGCGCGGCATCGGACAGGCCATCGCACTGGAACTCGGCAAGCAGGGTGCGACCGTGATCGGCACCGCGACCAGCGAGAACGGCGCGCAGGCCATCGGCGCGTATCTCGATGCCGCAGGCATCAAGGGCACGGGCATGGCGCTGAACGTCAACGATGCGGCGCAGACCGAGCAGGTGCTGAATGCTATCCGCCAGAACTTCGGCGAGATTTCGATACTGGTGAACAACGCCGGCATCACCAAGGACAATCTGCTGGCGCGCATGACCGACGAAGAGTGGGACGACGTGCTGACAACCAACCTGAAGTCTGTGTTTCGTCTCTCCCGCGCGGTGCTGCGCGCGATGATGAAGGCGCGCGGCGGACGCATCATCAGCATCTCCTCGGTGGTCGGCAGCATGGGCAACCCGGGCCAGGCCAACTACGCCGCCTCCAAGGCCGGCATGGCTGGCTTCACCAAGTCGCTCGCGCAGGAGATCGGCAGCCGCAACATCACCGTGAACTGCGTCGCCCCCGGCTTTATCGACACCGACATGACTCAGGGGCTGGGCGAAGAGCAGCGCGCCAAGCTGGTCGAGCATGTGCCGCTGAAGCGATTGGGCCAGCCTGCCGACATCGCCAATGCCGTCGCCTTCCTCGCTGGTCCCGGTGCGTCCTACATCACCGGTGTCACGCTGCATGTGAATGGCGGCATGTACATGGAATAATACGGTTGCAGCGCAACGGCCTTGGTCGTTGCGCTGCGATGCACGTGGTCGTTCCATTCACCGGGCCGGCCATCGTTTTGTAGCAATTCGTCACGAGGTCTGGTTTTGCGTCGCAAGCCTTTCGCTCTCTTTCTCGCGACAGGCCGGATCGGTATCTGAGCTTGCGTTTCCCGCAACACACTTTCCTCTATTTATTTCAAAGGCCCACGATGTATCCAGTCCACGATGTTGATGCAATCCTTCTGCTAGCCTTGGGGCTCGCCGCGAAGCGACGGCCTGCCGAGTTGGGCGAGATCGTCGCTGCGGCCGACCTGGTCAACGGAACCATTCCTCCTGAAACGAAGTTGTCGGATGCGTTTTCCCGGCTCTCCGCATACGGACTGATCAGCGAGCAGGACGGCGGCTATATCCTGTCCGAGGATGCGCAGCAGATGATGTCCAGCCTGCGCAAGAAAGCCGAGACGCCGGAACGCATCTACGACCTCAAGGAATCGCTCGCCGATTACCACCTTCAGGGCGAGCATCAAATGCTGCAGGTCGATCCTGACCAGTTGCTCGTCGCGATCCAGGCGTACAAGAAGGCCAGGAGTTTGGAGCGTAGTTGGCTGATCGAGAAGCCGAAGCCGGTGTGGATTTCAAAAAAAGAACTGGTCAGGGGCAAGACCCTGCCGGGCAGACGACGCAAGGACTGAAGCGAGTTTGCCGGCCATCAAATGGACTCATGTTTTTGTGGGAGCGGCTTCAGCCGCGATAGTCGCTGTAATCAATAGCGCAGCAATCGCGGCTGAAGCCGCTCTTACAAATGAATTCCAAAGTCGCAGTAAATAAAATGATTGCCATGACCAATACAAACCAACCTCCTGCCGGACGCCCGTTCGGCGAACTGCCGCTGCCGGCCGCGATGCTGGCGAACCTGCAACAGCTCGGCTACCTGACGATGACGCCGATACAGGCCGCCAGCCTGCCGATCACGCTGGGCGGATACGACCTGATCGCGCAGGCCAAGACCGGCAGCGGCAAGACCGCGGCGTTCGGCCTGCCGCTGCTGACCAAGCTGAATCCGCGCTATTTTGCGGTGCAGGCCATGGTGCTGTGCCCCACGCGCGAGCTCGCCGATCAGGTGGCGCAGGAGATACGCCGTCTCGCGCGCGCCGCCGACAATATCAAGGTCGTCACGCTGTGCGGCGGCAGCACCATGCGTCCGCAGATGGCCAGCCTGGAACACGGTGCGCACATCGTCGTCGGCACGCCGGGCCGCATCATGGATCATCTCGACCGCGGCACGCTGAATCTGGAGTCGCTCAACACGCTGGTGCTGGACGAGGCCGACCGCATGCTGGACATGGGCTTCTACGACCAGATCGCCTATGTGGCGCGGCATTGTCCTGCCCGTCGCCAGACGCTGCTGTTCTCGGCGACTTACCCGGATGGCGTCCTGCGGCTGGCGCGCCAGTTCATGCACAAGCCTCAGGAGGTGAAACTGGAAGAGCAGCACGACGACGGCAAGATACGCCAGCGCTTCTACGAGGTGAGTCGCGAGGGCCGCTTGCAAGCCGTCGCTGCGCTGCTGAAACACTATCGCCCGGTCAGCACGCTGGCCTTCTGCAACACCAAACAGCAATGCCGCGACTTGCTCGACGTGTTGCAAGCGCAGGGCATCAGGGCGCTGACGCTGAACGGCGATCTGGAACAGCGCGAGCGCGACCAGGTGCTGATCCAGTTTGCCAACCGCAGTTGCTCGGTGCTGGTCGCCACCGACGTCGCCGCGCGCGGCCTGGACATCGCCCGGCTCGAAGCGGTAATCAACGTCGATGTCACGCCCGACCCCGAGATCCATGTCCACCGCATCGGCCGCACTGGCCGTGCCGACGAAGACGGCTGGGCGCTGAGCCTGGCCAGCCCGTCCGAGATACACCGCGTGGAGACCATCGCCAAAACGATGGGCTTCGAGCCCGAGTGGCATCAGGTAAACGAACTGGAAGGCGACGACGCTCCGCTGGTTCCTCCCATGGTCACGCTACAGATACTCGGCGGCCGCAAGGAAAAAATCCGTCCCGGCGACGTGCTGGGCGCGCTCACCGGTGATGCCGGATATACCCGCGAGCAGGTCGGCAAGATCACTGTGACCGATTTCTCCACCTACGTCGCCGTCGCGCGCAACATCGCAAATGAGGCCGAGCGCAAATTGTCGGCGGGCAAGGTAAAGGGCAAGACCGTGAAGGTGAGGGCGCTGGAGGAATAGCCCCGATTCACAGGATGCTATCGTCAGTGCCGAGATTTAATCAAACCGGGTGAGACAAAGCGGCTGACTACGGTGAATTGACTGAAGCTCTCTCTCCACGTGACCTTCGTCCGTCCGCAGGCCACCCATGCATGGGCTTGCAGCGCCGTTCCGGAATTACGAGGGCACCTCTAATGTTTCCGTATTTGGTGCTATAGTTTTCCCGCGTGTTCAATCTTGAGGAGCCGACGATGCGTTTTTTGTGGATGGTTTTGCTGACGATGCTGTTGAGCGGTTGCGGCTACAACACTTTTCAAACGACAGACGAGCAGATCAAGGCGAGTTGGGCGGAGGTGCTGAACCAGTACCAGCGCCGCGCCGATCTGATTCCCAATCTGGTGAACACGGTGAAGGGTTTTGCGGCGCAGGAGCAGACGGTGCTGCTCGGCGTCACCGAGGCGCGGGCCAGGGTCGGCAGCATTCAGGCGACGCCGGAGCTGGTCAACGATCCGCAGGCGTTCGCCAACTTCCAGGCCGCTCAGGGGCAACTGACCTCGGCCCTGAGCCGCTTGTTGGTGGTGTCGGAGAACTATCCGCAACTGAAGTCTGATGCGAACTTCCGTGACTTGCAGGCACAGCTCGAAGGCACCGAGAACCGCATTACCGTGGCGCGCAAGCGTTACATCAAGGCGGTGCAGGAATACAACGTCGCGGTGCGTTCCTTCCCGACCAACCTGACGGCGATGCTGTTCGGGTATGCGGTCAAGCCTTCGTTCACTGTGGAGAACGAGAAGGCGATCTCGGCTCCGCCTGCGGTGGACTTCTCCGTACCTCAGCCCGCCGCTGTACCGGCGAAGTAAATGAACATCCTGGCGCGAGTCTTTCTGCTTGCGCTGCTGCTGGCCGGGGTGGCGCAGGCGGAAGTTGCCGTCCCGGCGCTGTCCGCTCGCGTCACCGATCTCACTTCCACGCTGGACGCGCAACAGGCCCAGTCTCTTGAATCCAAGCTTGCCGCATTCGAGGCGAAGAAAGGTGCGCAGATCGCGGTGCTGCTCCTGCCGACTACCCAGCCCGAGACCATAGAGCAATACGGCATACGCGTCGCCGAAAGCTGGCGACTCGGGCGCAAGGGCGTGGACGACGGCGTGCTGCTGCTGGTCGCGAAAGAGGATCGCGCGATGCGCATCGAGGTCGGCTACGGGCTGGAAGGCGCGCTGAACGACGCCACCGCGAAGCGCATCGTCGCCGAGATCATCACGCCGTTCTTCAAACGCGGCGAGTTCTATCAGGGGATAGACGCAGGCACCGCGGCAATCATCAATGTGGTCGAGGGCGAGCCGTTGCCCGAGCCGCAGCGCGGCACGTCAGGCGACAAGGGCGATATCGAGTCGCTGCTGTTCATAGCCTTCGGTGCGGTGGTGGTCGTCGGCGGCATACTGCGCTCTTTGCTCGGCCGCCTTCCCGCGGCGCTGCTGACCGGCGGCGGGCTGGGGCTGGTGGCCTGGCTGACGGCAGTCCCGTTAATGATGGCGCTGCTGGCCGGGGCGATGGCCTTCGTGTTCGTCTTGCTGGGCGGTATGCGCCACGGCTTCGGCGGCATGGGCGGCGGAGGCGGTCGTGGCGGGTTTGGAGGAGGCGGCTTCGGCGGCGGGGGCGGAGGCTTCGGTGGCGGCGGAGCGTCTGGACGGTGGTAGGGGTAATGATATGAACTTGAAACGCATCATGCGGCATCTGGCTAGCGGACGCGCGAACGTGCATCGCGTGCTGCCGCCGCGAGCGCTGGAGACGATAGAGCGCGCGATCGCCGCGACCGAGATGCAGCACGACGGGCAGATACGCTTCGCGGTCGAGGCCGCGCTGGACTGGCAGCCGCTGCTGGCCGGGCAGACTGCGCGCGAACGCGCCGTCGAGGTGTTCTCCGAACTGCGCGTGTGGGACACCGAGTACAACAACGGTGTGCTGATCTACCTGTTACTGGCCGACCGCGACGTGGAGATCGTAGCCGACCGGGGCATCTACGCGAAGCTTGGCCAGCCGGTCTGGGAAGAAATCTGCAAGGAAATGGAATCGGAGTTCCGCGAGGGTCGCTTCGAGGCCGGCGTACTGGCTGGCGTGCGTGCGGTCGGCGACCATTTGATCGTACATTTCCCGCCGCGCAACGATAAGCCCAACGAGATACCGGACAGCCCGGTGGTGTTGTAGCAGTTCGATTCCTGGGTTACTGAGGATCAGATGAAAATCGGCATACCGAAAGAGATCAAGACCAACGAGAACCGCGTGTCGATGGTGCCGGCGGGGGTGGAGGCGCTGGTGTCGGCCGGGCACGATGTCGTCGTCGAGAGCGGCGCGGGACTGGGCAGCGGCTTTGCCGATGAGCAATACGCAGCGGCCGGCGCACAGATCGCGGCCGATGCCGAGACGGTATGGGCGGCTGCCGACCTGATTGTGAAGGTCAAGGAGCCGATCGCGCCGGAATGGCCGCGCATCCGTCCCGGCCAGGTGATCTTCACCTATTTTCATTTCGCGGCCAGCGAGGCGCTGACCCGCGCGCATCTGGCTTCCGGCGCGGTGTGCATCGCCTACGAGACGGTCGAGCTGCCGTCGGGCGAGTTGCCGCTGCTGACGCCGATGTCGGAAGTGGCCGGGCGCATGGCGGTGCAGGAGGGCGCGAAGTATCTGGAAAAGCTGTACGGCGGGCGCGGCATCCTGCTCGGCGGCGTGCCGGGTGTGCCGCCGGCGAAGGTGGTGATCCTTGGCGGCGGCATGGTCGGCGTGAATGCGGCGAAGATGGCCGCGGGACTGGGGGCGAGCGTAGTCATCCTCGATGTGTCGCTGGAGCGGCTGCGCCATCTGAGCGACGTGATGCCGGCGAACGTGCAATTGATCTTCTCGAACCACCACAACCTGCTGGAGCAGATCGCCGGCGCCGATCTGGTGATAGGCGCGGTGCTGATCCCCGGCGCGGTAGCACCCCGGCTGATCCGCCGTGTAGACCTGAAGACGATGCGGCAGGGCGCGGTGATCGTCGATGTCGCGATCGACCAGGGCGGCTGCGTCGAGACGATGTATCCGACCACGCACGAGAACCCGACCTTCGTCGTCGACGGCGTGATCCACTACGGCGTGGCAAACATGCCCGGCGGCGTGCCGACCACCTCGACGCTGGCGCTGACCAACGCGACCCTGCCCTATGTGCTGCAGCTGGCGAACAGGGGATGGCGGCAGGCGCTGCAGGAATCTCCCGCATTGCTGAAGGGGCTTAATATCGCCGGCGGCAGGGTGATACACCGCAAGGTCGCCGAGGCGTTCGGGCTAGACTGCCACCTGGCCGAATCGGCGCTCGGTTGAATTGGTGCTTTCGATTGAATGTCGGGCGATGCACTCCGAAAGCGGCTTGCCGTTCCCGAAATCTTTGTACAATGCACGGCATGTTTGATATTCCCAACGATCTGGCCCCGAAGCTCGCTTCTGCGGTCGAAAGCATGCCGGCGTTCCCGAAGAGCGTACAACGCATACTGGAGTTGTCGCGCGACATCAATTGCCCGCCCAAGGAGTTGGTGGAAGTCATCGAGAAGGATCCGGTGATGACCATGAAGCTGTTGCGCGTGCTGAATTCGGCTTATTACAGCTTCCCCAAGAAAATCACTTCGGTCAACCAGGCCGTGGTCTATCTCGGCCTGAACACCGTCAAGAACATGGCGCTGTCGTTCGCGGCGATAGGCACGCTGCCGCAGGATAATGCGGCTGGGTTCGATATGCAGCGCTACCTGCTGCATTCGCTGACCACCGCCGCGCTGGCGCGGCTGCTGGCGCAGCGGTTTAATGTGACCGGAGCCGAACCGACCGATTGCTATATCGCCGGGTTGCTGCACGATTTCGGCAAAGTGGTGTTCGCGCAATTCATGCCCGAGGAGTTCAAGCTTGCGCTGGAGAAGAGCATGGAGGAGTCCATCCCACTGTATCTGGCGGAGCGGATGATGATCGGCACGGATCACATGGTGGTTGGTGCGATGCTGGTAGATAAATGGCAATTCCCGAGCGACATCTCGTCGCTTATCCTCAACCATCACTCGGCGGCCGAGAACCACTCCGGGGTGGCGGCATGCCTGTTCGCCGCGAACCAGATCAGCAGGCGGCTCGGCTTTGCGGGCCCCGGATATCACGAGGCCGACGAGTTGCCGCCGGCGCTGGTCGATCTGTTCGGCGGTGATCTGGACGAGGTGATCGAGAGTCTGGGCGATATCTCCAAACTCATGGAAGAAGCGCAGGTCTATGCCCAGGCCAGCAAGGAGAGCAGTGCATGAAAGTGAAATTCTGGGGGGTGCGCGGTTCCATTTCCGCTCCGGGGCCGGACACGGTGCGTTACGGCGGCAATACGACCTGCATCGAGGTGCGCACCGCGGAGGATGATCTGATCGTACTGGACGGCGGCACGGGCATATTTCCCCTCGCGCAGTCGCTGCTGAAGTCCTTGCCGGTGACGGCGCATATCTTCATTACGCACAGTCATTGGGACCACATCCAGGGGTTGCCGTTCTTCCTCCCGATTTTCATCCCGGGCAACAAGATATTCCTGTACGCGGCGTTCGATCCGATCACCGGAGCGGGGCCGGAGCGCATCATGAACGTGCAGATGCAATACAGCTTCTTTCCGGTACGCGAGGCGGAGATGAAATCTCGCATCGAATACGTCGTCGCGATGCCGCACGAGACGATCTCCGTGGGCGAGGCGAGGGTGACGCCGTTCATGCTCAACCATCCGGTGGTCAATCTCGGCTATCGCGTGGAGAGCAACGGAAAATCGCTGTTCTTTACCGGAGACCATGAGCCTTATGCCAATATCTATGCGCCCGGCGATGAGGGCCACGAAGAATATTCGCGGCTGATCAAGGAGCAGCATGCGTCCCTCGTCGAGGCGGTGCGCGGCGTGGATGTGCTGATCTCCGACAGCGCCTACACCGTCGAGGAATTTCCGGCGAAGAAGGGATGGGGGCACGGCACGTTCGATGGCAGCATCGAGCTGGCGATTGCCGCCGGCGTGAAGGTGCTGTATTGCACCCACCACGAGCCGACCCGCTCCGACGACGATCTGGAGCGCGCATTCGCCGCCGCGCTGGAACGCTATTCCGGCTTGCTCAACGGCTTGGATGTCCGTCTGGCGCGGGAAGGCGAAGAACTGGAGTTTTAGGTTGACAGCCTTGCGGGCCGACTGGTGCGGACGGCCTTGCTCAGTTCCGGGCGTCTGCCGGACAATCGACCATGAGCAAGGTGATGTCGTCAAAGGCATGTCTTTGGCCGAGATGGCCGTTTAGCGCCGTGCGCAAACTTTCATAGCGTTCATTGGCCGGGGTTTGCTTGATAACCTCTTTGATACGCCTGCCGCCGAACGCTTCTCCGTTCTCGTTTTCGGCCTCCGGCATGCCGTCGGAATAGACGACCAGTTGGCTCTGTTCGCTCCATTGGAACATTTCCGTCTGTGCGGTGAACGTACGGTCGAGTATTCCCAGCGGCAAGTTAACCGAATCGAACGAGTGGATGATGTCGCCATCCCGGCCGACCAGCAGTGCCGCCGGAATGCCGCCGTTCCAGACTTCGATCACGCGATTTCGGCTGTCGATGCAGGCAATCAGCGCGGCGACGTAGCGATCGACCGGGGATTGCTCTTTGACCGCCCAGTTCATTTCCTCGACGATCAGGGACACCGGCAGGTTTTTCTCCACCATGCGGTAGAAAATGTGGTTTACCGGGAGCAGGTTGAGTGCGGCGGGCAGGCCGTGTCCGGTCGAATCGGCCAGCATCACGTAGAGCCGTCCGCCTTGTGTGCGAGAAACCGCGATCAGGTCGCCGCCGATGACGTCGGTGGGTTGCAGCCAGTACTGGATCTGCGGGTCGGCCATGCGCTCCGGCCTCATCATGCGCAGCATCAGGTCGGCGACCAGTCTGCGCTCGTCCTCCGCCGCCTGATGATAGGCCTCAAGTTGCGCCTTGCTGGCAACAAAGGCGCGAGTGTTGGACAGGATGTCAGCCTGCTTGATGAGTGCCGCCTGAAGCTTTTCCAGGCTCACCGGCTTGAGCACATACTCGTCTATGCCGATTTCGATCGCGCGCACCAGATAGTCCGCATCGTTGAATGCCGTGGTCAGGATAATCGGGATAGCCGGGTTGCCTGCCTTGATCGTCGTGGCCAATTCCAGCCCATCCATTTCCGGCATCAGAATGTCGCTGACGATCAAGTCCGGTCGTTGGGCATGGTATAGCTCCAGGGCCTCACGACCGTTTTCGGCCAATATCAGACGGGCGCATCGATGGGACAGGAAGTGCGCAATCTGCTCGCGAATACTCTCGTCGTCTTCGGCATAAAGGACGACCAGTTCGGACAAATGATTATTGGCCATGGGTTACGCCTCCCCTGTGTTATTTCCCTGCCCCAGCGGAATACTGATTGTGAATTCCGCGCCGTCTGATGTGTTGCGACAGGCAATGTTGCCGTCCATATGTTTCTCGATGATCGTCTTGCTCATGTACAGGCCGATCCCGGTACCGCTGACTTTGGTGGTGAAGTAGGGGTCGAATATTTTGTCCAGCGCATCTTCCGGAATGCCTCCCGCATTGTCGCGGATCGCGACCATCCCGACGTGACCGCTCGATTTCAGTTCGATCTCTATCCTGCGTTGAGCCGATTTATTTTCCACCAGAGCATCCTTGGCATTCGCCAGCACGTTGAGGATGACCTGCGAGAACTCGTTGACATGACCGTAAGTCCGCAGTCCGGGATCCTCGCTCAGCGAGATTTGGATTTTGTGGTTTTTCAGCGTGGCTTCCAGCAGCCGTATGGACTCGGCGACCGCGTCGTGCAGATTGAACGTGACCTTGATCTTGTCCGGACGGAAGAAGTCGCGGAAATCGTCTATGGTCTCGGACATGCTGGTCACACATTGCTGTGCGGTATCGACATATTCCTCCAGCTCCTCCCGGTTCAACTGCTTTTCCCGGTAATCGAACAGGATGTTTTGCACGACCAGGCTCAATGTGCTCAAGGGCTGGCGCCACTGGTGAGCGATGTTGCTGATCATTTCTCCCATCGCTGCGCTGCGGCTTTGCTGGATCAACAGACGCTCCTTTTCGATGGTCTGATGCGTTTGCTCGATCACCCGCTCCTCCAGCGAGGCATTGACGGACTGGAGTTCCCGCAGCGTTTCATTCAGTTCGATGTTGGCTTTTTCGAGTTGGCTGCGGGCGGCTTCCGTTGCAGCTTTCTGCCGCGACAGTTGCTGGAACAGGTCGGCGTTCTCGAAACGCTGCTGGAGAGAAGAAACGAAAGTCTTGTTCAATCCATGCCCGGCATACAGTATCACCGTGGTGAACAAGGCGAGCATCAGCGCCAACAGCCAGTGATGCAGGTCGTCCGCAATCGCCACCTGCACGATCAGCGGAAACATGATGCCGAGCACAAAGGCATATAGCGACGGAGGATGCACCGGGTTCATCGTGACGGCGCCCGCCACCAGTCCCAGCATCACGCTGATCAGAACGCTTTGCTCGGCGATCTCGATCGGGAAGAACACCACGGCGCCCACCGCCCACAGGATGCCGCCGCCAAGCGCGAAAACCGTGAAGTGGTTATGCCAATCCACGCATTCGGCCAGCGTGTTCAATCGGCTGTGGTCCCGATCCCATTTGACAAACTCCACCGCATGGAAGGCATAGAAGGTGGCGAGCCATAACAGTAGCCAGTAATGAGGGGCGTGGTTCCAGTACAGCCAGACGAACAAAGGTTGCAGCAATAGCTGGCTCAGGATCAGCGAAGGATACATGGACATCCGCGTACGAAGCTGCTCGGCGCGTATGCGCAGGTTGGATTCGTCGATACGGAAGTCGATGCGGCCGATGCAGGAACCGAAAAGAGCGCGATTGGATGACAAGGCAAACATCGTCTATCTCCGTGATGCGGGCGTTCGGACGCCGGGCGTTAAGGGCAATTCATCCAGTCGGCCCGGACTAGTCCGCGACGATAGCTGGCGCACTGCGCGATAGGGTAGCGTCCTGGATGCCGCATTCGGAACAAGATGCCTGTGCATGCCTTATCCTTCATGTTGCTGACGGAGGAATCGAAAAATTGCAGATGGCGGCGACGCGTTGTGGTTCATGCCACAAATCCATTACTCGATCATGGAATAAGTTTAAGCCGGTTTATTGGCATTTTCTATAGGCGGATGACTATGAGCGCATCCTCAGCCGGCTTTTGCGCATGTGCATTTCCCGGCGCAGGCGCATAATTCAAATCGACAGACAATGATCGGCAAACAAGTATCGGTTCCGGCGAGTGGTGTCGGCCGATGCCGGTTCGCGAGGAGGTGTTGTTGTGATCAGGAAAATCGACATTCGGGAGCTGCGTGCGGGCATGTATGTGCACGACCTCAATTGCAGTTGGGTAGCCCATCCCCTGTATCCGACCCGGTTCAAGGTCAAGTCCGACCAAGAGGTCGAGAAGCTGATCGAACTGGGGGGCTCCTCGGTTTATATCGATTCCGCAATGGGCGACGATGCCCCCCATGCGGCCACCGAGGACGAGGTTCGCCTATCGGTCGAGGCCGCGTTGCTCAAGATCGCCGAGACGCCGGGAGCGAAGGGAAGTGCGCAGGGCATATCGACACGCGAGGAATTGGCATCCGCGATGCAGATACACAAGGAAGCCAACCAGACCATACAGCAAGTGATGTCGGACATTCGTCTCGGCAGGCAATCCGAAATGGAAAGCATAGAACCGGCGATTCAGGGCATCGTCGATTCGGTTTTCCGCAACTCGGGAGCGCTGATCCAGCTCGGCGGCATACGCAGCAAGGATCAGTATACTTTTGCGCATTCGGTGAACGTCAGCGCCTTGCTCGCTGCATTTGCGCGGACGATGAAGCTGAACAATGACATCATCAGGCAACTCAGCATCGGCGGCATGTTGCACGACATCGGCAAGATGCGCGTTCCCGATGCGATACTCAACAAGCCGGAGCGGCTGACCGAGAGCGAGTTCGAGGAAATGCGCCGGCATGTGCAGCATGCGGTGGATATTCTGGAAGGAGTCTCTTGGATAGCGCCGATTTCGCTACAGGTGACCGCGCAGCATCACGAACGCTACGACGGCTCCGGGTATCCGGGGGGACTGAAAGGCGACCAGATATCCCAGTTCGGCCAGATGGCCACGATAGTCGATGTCTACGATGCGATCACTTCCGCGCGGGTCTATCACCAGGCCATGCCGCCCGCGCTGGCGATCCGCAAGATACAGGAGTGGAGCGGGCAGTATTTCAACGAGGAGCTGGTGGGACACTTCGTTCGCAGCGTGGGCATCTTTCCGCTGGGCACGCTGGTCAGGCTGGAGAGCGGGCTGCTGGCCGTCGTGGTCGAACATTCCGGCACGAGTCTGCTCAATCCGGTGATCCGTGTCATGTACGACACCGGCAAGCGGAGCGAGGTGGAACCATATGATCTGGACCTGTCGCAGCAATCTGCGGACCGGATCGCAGGGTATGAGTCCCCGGCGAAGTGGGGGATCGATCCAGCCCGTTTTCTGGCTGCCGCAACGGGCACGGCCGTGCATTAGTACTTCAGCAAATCTTTCGATTTTCGATACGGGATCATGCACATGGACTACGACGTACTCATCATCGGTTCCGGCCCCGCCGGACAGCATGCAGCCTGGCAGGCGGCGCGCATGGGCAAGCGCGCCGCGATCGTCGAGCGCAAATCCAGAATCGGCGGAGCGGGATTGCAGACCGGCACGATACCCAGCAAGGCCATGCGCGAAATGGCCTACCTGCTATCGCGCTCAGGCCAGGGCGGCATGCGCCAGGCGCTCGCGCCGGACGGGCGAACCCGCCGCGGCCTGCTGGCCGACGCGGTGCGGCGCAAAGAGGCGGTGATCGCGCAGCAGGAATCGGTGATCCTGCAACGCTTGCTGAGTTCCGGCGTCGCGCTGATCCCCGGCGAGGCCTCGTTCGTCGATGCGCATACGATGCAGGTGGTCGACGCCGGCGGCAACGCGCGCATGATCTCCGCCGGCGTCATCGTGCTGGCTGCCGGTTCCCGCCCGCGCCGTCCGCCCGATGTCCCATTCGACAAGAAGACCGTGCTGGACTCGACCTCGATCCTGAACCTGCGCCAGTTGCCGGACAGCCTGCTGGTCGTCGGCGGCGGGGTAATCGCTTGCGAATTCGTCTCGATATTCGCCGCGTTGGGCGTGCAAGTCAGCGTGGTCGATAGCCACGCGCAACTGCTGGCCTATTTGAGCGAGGATGTCGTCGGCGTGCTGGCCGAAAGCTTCCTCGCGATGGGCGTAGCTTTCCACATGCAGGAGCGGGTCAGGGAGATACGCCGCGAACCGGCGGGCATTACCACCGTGCTGGGAAGCGGGAAGGAAATACGCACCGATGTCGTGCTCTTCGCCCAAGGGCGCGAGCCCAACAGCGCAGGTCTGCAAGCCGAGCGCGCCGGCGTCAAGGTCGAAGGCGGCTGGATCGAGGTCAACCGCCACTTCCAGACTGCCGTGCCGCACATCTACGCTGTCGGCGACCTGATCGGCCGCCCGGCGCTGGCCTCGACCGGAATGGAGCAGGGCCGCGCCGCAGTACTGTATGCCTTCGGCGGCGAGCAGCATGTGATGGCGGAGAACCTGCCGATGGCCGTCTATACCATTCCGGAAATCTCCTATGTCGGCAAGACCGAGAAGGAGCTGAAGCAGGACAACATCCCCTGCGTGGTCGGGCGCGCCTATTTCCGCGACAGCGCGCGCGGCCAGATCATCGGCGACGCGCAGGGCCTGCTCAAGCTGATCGTGGATGCGCGCGACGAAAAGCTGCTGGGCGTGCATATCGTCGGCGAGCAGGCCAGCGAACTCATCCACATTGGGCAACTGGTGATGAACCTGGGCGGCAGCGTGCGCGACCTGATCGCCAACGTGTTCAACTATCCGACGCTGGCCGAGTGCTACAAGCTGGCCGCGCTGGATTGCGCGCAACAATTGAAACACCAACCTCGACTTGCGTAGGGCGGATGAGCGTAGCGTTATCCGCCGAATGAGGTTTTGGAATTTCTCTTAATGCGGCGAAAGGCGGTGGAAGGCGCTACGCTTTTCCGCCCTACGATACTAAGCGCGATGAAACCTGCGCTAAGTGGCTGGTTACAGCCGCGAAAGGTGGTGTGGAGTCGGAACGTGTCCATCGCGGCTAAAGCCGCTCCTACGGGAGGCAGCAGGTCGCGTAGGGCGGATGCAACAAAGTCAGGCAATCCACACGAAATCAAACGGCGAGGTCGGACAAAGCACGGATCAGCTTGTTGGACTTGGCCTGAAAGTTGACCTTGTGCATTGCCAGCAGATTCGCGCGGTGTCGTATCGTGGCGGCAGAAGGCGGGTCCGATTTCAGCGCGAACGCAATCCGGTTGAGATTGTCGTCGGCGGTGACGACCACAACGCGGTCGTCGAAGCTGGCGCGCAGGTTGTCCAGGCTCTGGTCGTAACGTTCATGGCCGAACCACAGGTTGACGGCGAGGATGCCGTCCTCGGTCAAAGCCGAGAAACAATCGTCGTAGAACTGCCGGCTGCCCAGCCGCTCGGGCAGGCCGCCCGCATCGTATCCGTCCGCGATCAGTACGTCGAAACGCCCGGTTTCATTTGCCACGAAGTCAGCCCCGTCGCCCTGCAACACCCTGAAGCGCGCATCGTCGGCGGGGATCGCGAATTCGTTGCGCAGCGCGATCACTTCCGGATCGATCTCGACGACGGTGATGTCCGCTTGCGGCAAATGTCGATAGCAATACTTGGCCAGCGAGCCGCCGCCCAGACCGATCATGCCTATGCTCGCGGGCGCGGGATCGAACAGCAGGAAGCACATCGCATCGGTGGTGTAAGGGATGACCAGTTCGTCCGGGTCGTCGATGGACATTTCGCTCTGTATCGAACCGCTGCCGAAGTGCAGCGCGAGGATTCCGTCGCGTTCTTCCAGATGCGGCTTGCCCGGTTCGATGTCGGTCTGCTCTTCGACCGTCCAGCCCAGCAGCTTTTCGATCCGGTGTGTGAGTTTGTCTCTCGATGACATGGTTTTCGTTTAGCGCAGACGCTTGCGTTCGGTCTTGGTGTGTTCCGACGCATGGCAGGCGCGGCGATATCCGACCAGCGTGCGCTGGGCGTGGCCCAGCACGCTGTCGCGCGGGTAGTTGCCTGTGTCGTTGGCCTCGCCCGCCGGCACCCCGGTGAGCAGCGCGATGCCCTCGGTGACGTGATCCACTATGTGGACATGGAACAGTCCCTGCTCGACCGCCTCGACGACTTCGCGGTCCAGCATCAGGTGGCGGCGGTTGCGCCGCGGGATCAGTACGCCCTGGTTGCCGTCTAGTCCGGCGGTGGAGCAGATGCGGAAATAGCCTTCGATCTTTTCGTTGAGACCGCCGATGGGCAGCACGTCGCCGTGCTGGTTCAGCGCGCCGGTGACCGCGATGCCCTGCTTGAGCGGCAGGCCGGACAGCGAGGAGAGCAGCGCGTACAGTTCGGCGCAGGAGGCCGAGTCGCCCTCGATGCCGCTGTATTCCTGCTCGAACACGACGGAGCCGTTCAGCGCGAGCGGCGCATTGTGCGAGAACAGCGCGGACAGGTAGTTTTGCAGGATCAGCATGCCCTTGTCGTGGATCGGCCCCGACATCTCCACTTCGCGCTCGATGTTCAGCAGACCGTCGTCGCCGGCATGGGTGCGCGCGGTGATGCGCACCGGGAAGCCGAAGCGGTAATCGCCCAGATCGACCTGGGTCAGGCCGTTGAGCTGGCCGACTTTCTCGCCGGAGAGTTCGATCAGCAGGTCGCCTTCGGCGACGGCCTCGCGCAGGCGCTGGTCGGGATAATCGTGGCGCAGTTTGTGCGCCGCCAGCGCCGCTTCGATGTCGGCCGCCTCGACCAAGCGTCCGGCGCGGGCGTTGCACAGCGCGGCGCTTTCCATCACCAGCGCCTCGGTGCGGGCGAACACCGCGCTCTGGCGCGACTGGTCGTCCGCCTCGCGGTGGCCGTCTTCCAGCAGGCGTGCGACTGCGGCGGCCGAGAAGTGCGGCAGGCCCAGCCTGCGGCAGGTGTGGGCGACGAAGATGGCCGAGGAGCGGCGGGTCTCGGTGCTGGCGGTGAAGCTGTCGGCGAAGTCCACCTTGACGCGGAAACTGCGCGCGAACTCGGGGTCTTCTTCCTGTAGCGCGTAATACAGCTCGCGCGAACCGATCAGCACGATCTTCACGTCGACGTCCACCGCCTCGGGTTCGAGCGAGACCGTGGAAATCGGCGCATAGGTCGTGCCGGGTTCCTCGATCTGCAAGCGGCGACTGCGCAGCACGCGGCGCAGCTTCTCCCACACCAGCCCGTCGGCCAGCAGGTCGCGCAGGTGCAGCAGCAGGTAGCCGCCGTGCGCCTTGTGCAGGCTGCCGGCGCGGATGCGCGAGAAGTCCGTCACCAGCACGTCGTTCTCGGACTGGTATTCGATGCTGCCGAACAGCGAGCGGAACAGCGGGTTCTCCTCGACGATCACCGGCGCGCCGGCCAGCCCGTCGTTGTCGACGACCAGGTTGACGCGGTAGCGCGACAGCACCTTGATCAGCGTCTCCTTGCGCAGTTCCTCGTCGTCCTCGGACGGCTTGAACAGATCGACGTTGTCGAGCACGTCGTGCATCACCTGGTCCAGATACGCGCCCAGTTTGACCGAGTCCTTTATCTGCTTCTTCAGGCCTATGCGTATTTCCTGCAGTTCGTGCTCCAGCACTGGCTTGACCACCTGGCGGCGCAGTGCGGCCAGCGCGTCGTTCATCGTCCGTTCGAACGGGCGGATCTTCTCGAAATAGCGGGCGATCTCCGCGCGCAGTTCCTGCTCGGCCGTAGCGATCTCGGCGCGGTGCTCCTTCGACAGCGTCAGCACCTCGTCCTCGGTCAGCGCATGGCCCTTCTTGCCGCGCAGCGTGAATAGCAGGTGGCCGGATTCGCGGTGCATCGTGAAGCTGCGCGCCTCGGCATAGGCTTCCAGTTCCGCGTAGACCTTGGCTTCGCTGGCCTTGTACTTTTTCTGGATGCGTTCGCTTTCGGCCTTGAAGTCAGGACCGTCCAGTTGTTGCGGGATCTCGGTCAGCAGCGTCTTGGTCAGGCGCGCCATGAACTGGCGCAGCTGTTTGCCCTGTCCGGCGGGCAGGCGCAGCGCGCGCGGACGCTCGGGCGTGTCGAAGTTGTGCAGATAGCATAAGTCGGGCGGCGTGGCGCGGTCCGCGGCGGCGGCCTGCATCGCCTGTTGCAGCAGCGAGGCGCGGCCGCTGCCGACCTCGCCCAAAACGAACAGGTTGTAGTCCGGCTGGTCCATGCCGAGGCCGAAGCGCGCGGCGATCTCGGCGCGTTCCTGTCCTATCCACGGCAGGGTCTGCTGCTGCAATTCTGAGGTGTCGGCGAAGCCCAGCGTGTCGGGGTCTATGGTCAGGCGCAGTTCGGAGGGAGTCAGTTTCGATGTGGGCATGTTGTTCTCAATGATGCGGCTTGCTTGGTCTGGGTTCGATTAAACGACTTATGCCGTTCGATGGCAATCGTCATCTTTCTGAATGGGGGGCTTCACAGTATGCGGCGCTGTTTTAAACGGATTACGACCCAGTATATCGCCAGTGCGGCGACGACATGCTTGGCCGTGTGTCCGCTGAACAGGCCGGTCAGTTCGGCGATCCGGTGGTCCGTGAGATCGCACAGCAGCGCCAGCAGATAGAGGCCGATGACGATCAGGATGTCGCGGTCGCCGCTGTAGCGCGGCGGATAGAGCCTGAGCAGCAGCGGGATCAGCAGCATGGGATAGAACTGCATCAGGCCGTAGGCGCGGAGGTCGCCGAGGCCATGGGTCTCGCTCCAATTCCACCAGGCCACGCTGCCCAGTCCGGCAGCGTACAGCATCGGCAGCAGGTGCAGCCCACTGGAAACGCTGACGCGCTCGCACAGGATCGCGGCGAACAGCGACATCAGCGCCAGCGAGATCGCCGCCCTGTCCCACACCAGTCTGTCGTTGTCGGGCGCCAAGTGGTAGTAGCCGGAACCGAGGGCGACCAGGACAGCAGCAATGAAAAACAGCCGATAGGGCAGGGCTTCGCGTGCATCGATGAAGACGCGCCGCCCCGCTGCGCCGGAGAGGAAACGCAGCCCCGCAAGCCCAGCCAGCGCGAACAGCGCGTTGGAGAGAGTGTCGGCGCAGCCGGTGAGGCCGAAGCAGGTGCTGCGGTCGGCGAAGTCATGGTATTGCAGCGGCTGCGGGATGCGCGGCAGCAGCGCCCAGGTCAGCCCGGCCAGCGCCGCGACCAGCAGCCACAGGGCTATGGCCTTCCTGTCAGGTCGCATCGACGATCCTGCGATAGACGGCGGCGTCGCCGGCGGAGAAACAGCAGAACACCACTACACGGATCGATTCCAGTTCGGGCAGCGTCGCCCTGACGGTCGCGACCGCGATGCGTGCGGCGTCCTCGAAGGGATAGCCGTAGACGCCGGTGCTGATGCTGGGGAAGGCGACCGAGCGCGCGCCATGTGCGGCTGCGAGCCGCAGCGACTTGCGGTAGCAGGCGGCCAGCAGTTCAGCTTCGCCGTCGTCGCCGCCATGCCAGACCGGGCCGACGGTGTGGATCACGAACTTCGCCGGCAGGCGGTAGCCTTTGGTGATCTTCGCCTCGCCGGTCTGGCAGCCGTTCAGCTTGCGGCATTCGTCGAGCAGCTCCGGCCCGGCGGCACGGTGGATCGCGCCGTCCACGCCACCGCCGCCGAGCAGCGATTCATTCGCGGCGTTGACGATGGCATCGACCCGCAGCGTGGTGACGTCGGCCTGTACGACGGTGAGGGTCATATTCGTTCTCCTTCGAGGATGGTTTTCCATGCTTCCAGCTTTTGTTCAAAGCGCAGCGAGGCGTTCGCCGGGCTGGTCGACGGCAGGCGCTGCAGCCGCAAAGGCAGGTGACCGAGTTGCGGCAGCACATGTTTGCGGAAGCTCTGCTCGGCCATGGCCCCGTTGAAGTACACCCGCTCGATATGCGGATGTTTCCTGAAGAACGCCGCGAAGTCGTTGGGATGGATGGAGTCCTGATTGATGTCCGAGTCCAGACTGCCGGGGCGCGTGCAGGAGGCAAGCACATCCCACAGCGCGATGCCTGCCGCTCTCAGCTTCAGCGCACGCTGCTCGTAGGGCAGGGCGGGAATAGCTCCGGTCAGGTTGCCCATGATGGGCCAGAACGCGTTGCGCGGATGGGCGTAATACTGGTTCGCGCGCAGCGATTCCCGGCCCGGCATGCTGCCGAGGATCAGGATGCGCGCGCCGGCATCGGCGATGGGCGGGAAACTCTGGACTCGCGACATGGTGGTTCGGGATAAGGAGCGCTTCGTATGCCGGAACTATAGCGCAGCCTGTTATAGTTCGCGCTCCCGACCTTCGTTCGAGACAGACATGGCCGTCGAAACCGAACTCAAACTGCGCATCTCGCCCGAGCATCTTGCCCGGTTGAAGCGCCATGCGCTGCTGAAGGAATATCAGGTCGCGCGCCCGCTTACGCGCCGGCTCTACAACGTTTATTACGACACGCCCAAGCTCGACCTGCATCGGGCGATGATGGCGCTGCGGCTGCGCCGTGTCGGTGGCAAGTGGCTACAGACGCTGAAGGGCGGCGGCGACGTCAGGGCCGGATTGCACAGCCGCAACGAGTGGGAAATACCCGTCGGCGGCGAGGCGCTGGAGTTCCCGCCGTCGCCGGAGTGGGACGAGCATCTGCCGCGGCCGCTGCGCAAGAAGCTGCGGCCGGTGTTTGTCACCGATTTCACCCGCACCACCAGGCTGCTGGACTGGCACGGCAGCCGCATCGAGGTCTGTCTCGACCACGGCGAGATACGCACCGAACAGCACAGCCTGCCGATCTGCGAACTGGAACTGGAACTGAAGTCGGGCGAGCCGGGCAAGCTGTTCGAACTGGCGCTGGCGATCCTCGACGTCGTGCCCTGCGAGCTGGAGGTGGTCAACAAGGCGGAGTACGGCTTCCGGCTGCTGGCGGGACAGGCCGAGCGCCCGGTCAAGGGCGCGCTGCCCGACATCGCAGCGGCGGCTACGCTGCCGGAGATGTTGCAGGCGCTGATCTGGTCCTGCCTGCTGCACCTGCAGGCCAATCTGCGCGGGGCGACGGCCAGCGACGACGCCGAATACCTGCACCAGATGCGCATCGCGCTACGCCGCCTGCGCGTGGTGCTGCGCATGGCCGCACGCTACCGCGCCGACGAACAGCTGGCCGCGCTGGGCGAAGAGATCGCGGCACTGGGTGTGGCGCTGGGCTGCATCCGCGACTGGGACGTGTTCATCGCCGGCGTGCTGGAGCCGATGCGCGAGCGCATGCCCGGCCATCCCGGCCTGCAGGCCCTGCTGGCCGCCAGCGAACACAGGCGGAGCATGTGCCATCTGGAATTGCACGGCGAGGAAGAGGCGCGCGACCTGCAGCGCCTGATACTGCGATTCGCATTGTGGATGAACGGGCCGTACTGGTCGCGGCCGGACGGCGATGCGCCGCGCGATTTCGCCGCGCGCCTCTTGCGCAAGCTGTCGCGCCGGTTCGCCGCGGCGGCGCAACAGATCGATCCGCCGGAAGCCGGGCGGCTGCATGCTTTGCGCATCTGCGCGAAAAAACTGCGCTACGGCTCTGAATTCTTCGCGCCGCTGTACGGCAGGCGCAGCGCCGACGATTATCTGGCCTCGCTGGGCCGGGTGCAGGACGTGCTCGGCCTGATTAACGACGTCGCGGTGGCGCACCGGCTGCTGGACGGGCTCGCCGCCGGGCCGGAACTGGTGGCGCATCAGGAGGCCGTCGCGCTGGCCAAGGGCTGGATCGCGCACGGCCTGTCGCGCCAGACCGGTATCTTGCACAAGGCGCTGCGACGCTTCGAAGAACAGCCGGCGTTCTGGAAGGGCTGACCGGCTAGCCCTTGGTGCGCACCAGGAACACCGTCACTTCCTCGCGGTCGTGGTAGAGCTGCTTGGCCTGCATGCGGTAGTTGATGCCTTCCTCGTCCAGCTGCGCGCGGATGCCGTTCAGCGCGCCGTCCACGGCGGCGAGGCGCTGCTTCATCGGCAGCTTGAGGTTGAAGATCGCGTGTCTGGCATAGCCGGCGACGAACCAGTTGCCGATCAGCGCACCGACCTTGGCGGGCTTCTCCACCATGTCGCACACCAGCCAGTCCACCGCCTTGCGAGGCGCGTACTTGAAACCGTCCACGCGCAGGTGCTCGACCAGCGGGTGCTTGGCCAGCACGCCCTTCATCGGGCCGTTGTCCACCGCGGTGACGCGGATGCCGCGCTTGACCAGTTGCCAAGTCCAGCCGCCGGGAGCTGCGCCCAGATCGACGGCGGTCATGCCTTGCCGCATCAAGCGCGTCTGCTCGCTCTTGTCCATGAAGACCTCGATGGCCTCGGCCAGCTTCAGCGTCGAGCGACTGGGTGCTTCCGCCGGCATGCTTTGCCTCGGGATGCCCATGTGCCATGGCGCGCTGTTGTAGGGTTCGCTGCTGCCGATCAGCGCGGTGGATTTATCGGGGAAGAACACATGCAGGCGCGGCAGTTTGCGGTCTACCTCCTGTCCTTCGGCTGGCAGTTTGCCCTGCGCGCGCAGCGGCGCTTCCAGCAGAGGCTGGAAGCGGCGGGTGAAAGAGGACAGCGTCTTGCCGTCGTTGGTGTCCGGCGTTTCCAGCCACAGTATGCCGAAGGTGTCGGGCAGCGCCTCGATGGCTTCGACCAGCGGCGTCAGGCGATCGCGTTCCGACAGTTCTTCGATGATGTACTGCAGCCGGATCAGCTGGCGCGCGAACACCAGTTCGCGGAAGGAAAGCTTTTGTTCGTTCAGCACGAGCACGACATAGCCGCTGTCCGCGACGATGGGAGGCTGTTCGGCGATCACCGGCTTTTGCAGCCGCGCCTGGCGCAGCGCTTCCTGCGCGCAGTCCTGTTCGAAGCCGGGGCGGCAGTACAGCAGCCAGTGGGTGGTGTCGGGTTTGTGCATATGGGCCTCTGTGTAAATTAAGCGTCCGAGCGCAGGCGCGGAAGATGGATATGCCAGCGGATCGCGGCCAGGCGGACCGCCACCGTGCTGACCATCGCGAACAGGATGGCCAGGCTGTGGGGTAGCCCCGAGCGGTCGAGCGCGATCAGCAGCAGCGCGCCGGCGAACGAGGCGGTGGCGTAGAGGTCGGTGCGGAAGATCAGCGGGACTTCGTTGCACAGGATGTCGCGGATTACGCCGCCGAATACGCCGGAGATCACGCCCATCAGCGCGGCGATCAGCCAGGGGACATCGAGCTGCATCGCGACGCTGGTGCCGATCACGGTGAACAGCGCCAGACCGATCGCATCGGGAACGAGGAAGAAATTCTTCGGCAGGCGCAGGCGACGGCCCAGAAAGAAAGTGAGCGTGCCAGCGACCATGCCGACCACTACGTAGACCGGATCGTGTATCCAGTACACCGGCAGGCGTCCCAGCAACAGGTCGCGCACCGTGCCGCCGCCGATACCGGAAATCACCGCGATCACGACCACGCCGAACAGGTCGAGCTCACGGCGGCGCGCTTCCAGCGTGGCGGTGATCGCGCAGACGGCAACGGCGCACAGGTCGAGGAGGTAGATCAGGTTCATGGTGCGGGCAAGGAGGCAGAGGCGCGCATTATACGAGCCGGGGCGTTTCCACGCGTGCGCTATTCGGCATTCGGTCAGGGGCGGGCGGCGTGGTAATATCCGCGCCTCTTTTTTTGGCGGTTTCTCATGAGCAAGCGTTATGACCTGATAGTGTTCGACTGGGACGGCACGGTGATGGATTCGACGGCGGTGATCGCCGGTTCGATTCAGGCTGCATGCCGCGACCTCGGACTGAACGTGCCCAGCGACAAGGCCGCGCGCCATGTGATTGGGCTGGGGCTGGCGCAGGCCTTGCAGCATGCGGTGCCGGATGCGCCGGAAGCGATGTATGAGCCGCTGGCCGAGCGCTACCGCCACCACTTCCTGGCGCAGGACCAGACCATCCCGCTGTTCGAAGGCGCACGCGAGACCATCGCCGAGCTGCATGCCGACGGCTACTGGCTGGGCGTCGCCACCGGCAAGAGCCGCGCGGGACTGGAACGCGTGCTGGATGCGAGCGGATTGAGGTCGTATTTCCACGCGACGCGCACCGCCGACCAGACCTTCTCCAAGCCGCATCCGGCGATGCTGGTGGAGCTGATGGACGAACTGGGGGTCTCGCCCGAACGCACTCTGATGATAGGCGACACCACGCACGACGTGCAGTTGGCGCAGAACGCCGGCGTAGACGTGGTTGCGGTGTCTTACGGCGCGCATCCGCCGGAGCAGTTGCTCGAACTGCAACCGCTCACGCTGGTGCATGATTTTGTGGAATTGCGCGACTGGTTGCGCGTCTACGCTTAACGATTTCTGGGCTTAACGATTTCTGGAAGGAATATAAATGTCTGAAAACAACGATTGGGAACGCGGCGTACTCGAAAAGCTGGCGATGTCTGCGATACAGGAGCAGCGCCGCGCGCGGCACTGGGGCATCTTCTTCAAGGTGCTGACCTTCGGCTACCTGTTCCTCGTGCTGTTCCTCGTCATGGGCTGGTTCAACAGCAAGGACACGGTGCTCAGCGACAAGCACACCGCGCTGATCGACATGCAGGGTGTGATCGCGCCGGACACTGCGGCGAGCGCCGATTTCATCATCCCCGCGCTGCAGGACGCGTTCGAGGACAAGGGTACGCAGGGCGTGATCCTGCGCATCAACAGTCCCGGCGGCAGCCCGGTGCAGTCGGGGCAGATCAACGACGAGATTCGTCGCCTGCGCGCCAAGCATCCGCAGATTCCGTTTCATGTGGTGGTCGAAGATATCTGTGCCTCGGGCGGCTATTACGTTGCGGTCGCTGGCGACAAGATTTTCGTCGACAAGGCCAGCCTGATCGGCTCGGTCGGCGTGCTGATGGACGGCTTCGGCTTCACTGGCGCGATGGAAAAACTGGGCGTCGAGCGTCGCCTGCTGACCGCAGGAACCAATAAAGGCTTCCTCGACCCGTTCTCTCCGGCGAACCCGGAGCAGCAGGTCTACGCACAGCAGATGCTGGCCGAGATACACCAGCAGTTCATCGACGTGGTGCGCCAGGGACGCGGCAAGCGCCTGAAGGAAACCCCGGATACGTTCAGCGGCCTGGTGTGGAACGGCCAGCGCGGCATCGAGATGGGGCTGGCGGACGGCTACGGCAGCGTCGAGTCGGTGGCGCGCGACGTGATCAAGGCCGAGAAAATTGTCGACTTCACGATGAAGGAAGACTTCGCCGAGCGGCTGGCGAAGCGCTTCGGCGCGGGCGTGGCGAGCGCACTGGGCTACTCGGCGCAGGGCGGCGTTTCGTTGCGCTAGTTAATTATCGATACAGTTGGTTTTAAACCTCCGGCTTTAGCCGGTGACTTTGACCGTCCGGTGTTGACTCATGCGCGTTTAGTCGGAGCGATTGACTACTTTAGTCGTCGCGACGGCTGCGCTAATCCACCTGCTTTAGCAGATGGTAGTCAAGTATTAGCACTGCCAAGTGCGATGAACTTGTGCAAGATAACTCTGTTTGTCACATCCTATTGCAATGAATAATAGAGAAAAAGTAAGCATTCTGTTCGTCTGCATGGGGAACATCTGCCGCTCGCCCACCGCCGAGGCGGTGTTCCGTCACTATGTCGAGAATGCCGGATTGTCCGAACAGATTCGCATTGATTCCGCGGGCACGCACGATTACCACATCGGCGAGCCGCCCGATGCGCGCACGCAGCGGGCGGCGCAGCAGCGCGGCTACGACATGAGCGGGTTGCGCGGGCGACAGGTGGAGGCGGCGGACTTCGAACGCTTCGACTATGTGCTGGCGATGGATCAAGCCAACCTGGCCATTCTGCAACGCCTCGCGCAGCAGGGTGGCGGCAATCCTCACCTGTTCCTCTCATACGCCAAACATCACAAGGAACGCGAAGTGCCCGATCCCTACTTTGGTGGCGCGGACGGCTTCGAACGCGTGCTGGACATGGTGGAGGATGCGGCGGAAGGGTTGTTGCAGCATATCCGCGAGAAACATCTCGCGCGTTAGTTACGACTCCGGCAAAGGAGCCTCGTAAACCGTAGCGAGCGGCTTGAGTGCAAGGCGCACGGAACGCAGAAACCGGAATGTACTTAATGTTTGCCGCTACGCGGCAACGGATTTCGACAACGAAGTTGCGGTGAAGGCTAATGCGCGAAGCGCGTTATGCCGTAGCCAAGACCGCGCAACGCAGCAATCGAGTCGCGCAGTAGGTTTTCGAGGCTCCTCGTTACTCCCCCAGATTCATCCGTCTTATGTAGTGGCAGGTATAGCCCTGAGGATGTTTGACCAGATAGTCCTGGTGATATTCCTCTGCGCGGTAAAACTCCTTGAACGGCACGACCTCGGTGACGATCTTTGCCTGCCATTCGCCCGATGACTCCACGGTGCGGATGACTTCCTCGGCGGTGCGTTTCTGTTCCTCATTTGTATAGAAGATCGCCGAACGGTATTGCGTGCCGATGTCGTTGCCCTGGCTGTTCTTCGTGGTCGGGTTATGCATGCGGAAGAACTCGAACAGCAAGTGACGATAGGTCAGCCGCTTAGCGTCGAACACGATCTTCAGCGATTCGGCATGCCCGCTGCGCCCGGCCTTCACGATCTCGTAGGTTGCGTTCGGCGTCTCGCCCCCGGTATAGCCGACCTCGGTCTCCAGCACGCCGGGAATCTGGCGCACCAGCTCCTCCATGCCCCAGAAGCAGCCGCCGGAGAGGTATGCGGTTTGGTTGGGTGTGGGCATGGCATCTCCTTTCGGTTGGGCGTGGGAGGTGTTCGCGAAGAGCGAGAGCAGGATGAATAGGGGGGCGATAAGAGCCTGCAAGCGCAGCTTGCAGGCGGCTCGGTTGCCAGAGAGGTTAGATGACACCGATCTTGAAGTAGGAAATATCAACTTTCCAGTCACGTAGTGCCTCCACAAAGTGGCGATAAAAAAGATGGTATGTATGAATATCCTTATCTGGTACTGCATCCTGCGAGAATAGAATATTGGAGACGCGCCCCTTACCAAAGTGGCATAGGTCGCGAAAGTAATAGGCGAAAAATTCATGAACCGCACGCATCGCTTTTATTGCGTCGTCCGAGTACCACATCGTCGGATTTTTAGACATATCGAGTAGTGGTGTGCGATCAGATTCGCCAGTATGGCTGCTGTCCTTATCCGGTGTCCATCGTACTGTTTGAGCCTTAGGATGGACAAAGATGTCACGCAGGCGCTTCAGTTCCTGTAAGGCTTGTACTGGCCTCATTCCACGATCTAGTTTTCGAGAGCGAAAGCTTGTTCGGAGATAAAAATCAAACTTTCCGATAGCGCTCATTTTGTCTACATCTGAGAAGGTGGACGACTCGAGATGGAGAGTCTCGATGAGTATGTTTGCTACCACTTCTGGAAGCATCATGGTGCATGCGAGTGATCCGCGTGCGAAGCTGTTCGAAATGTCATTGTCAGCGGCGTTTTCACTTGCGACAAGGAGATGCACTCCATCAACAAAAAGAGTCATAAATGCCCGATCGTATGTAACGCTCGGGAAGTAGTCTTCGTCGTTTGGGTATTCCATTTCTTCTGGGTTGGACATACTTGACTCTGTAGGCTAGCGTTAACTAAATACCCTGCATGCCTGATAGGCTGGAGCTGGATGTTGCATCAGGATGAAAGGCAATGGCAATCCGTATGTTTTGCATACTAGCGATGTTCCATTCCATAACTTGAGCAGTCTCACGCTTGGCAGCCCGCTTGTGGCTACGGCCACCCGCGTTGCAAGCTTAACCTGTGCAAGCGCAAACAACACGCCGCAGGCTTGTTGCGGCGGAGACTAACCTTCAGGTTATGTCGGAGCCAATAGCCTGCGCCGCAAGCGCGCATAACTTATGCTAGCGCCGCTCTTTCTTCATCGCCGCAGCCGCCTCGCGTTTCGCATCCTTCTCCTTTTCCGTGGCTCTCTTATCATGCTGCTTCTTGCCCTTGGCGAGGCCGATCTCCAGTTTGACGCGGCCGCCCTTGTAGTGCATGTCCAGCGGCATCAGCGTGTAGCCGGCGCGTTGCACCTTGCCGATGATCTTGTCGATCTCGCTGGCGTGTAGCAGCAGTTTGCGGGTTCGGGTGGGGTCGGGGAGGATGTGGGTGGAGGCGCTGGTCAGCGGGCTGATGTGCGAGCCGATCAGGAAGAGTTCGTTGTCTTTGACGACGACGTAGGCTTCCTTGAGTTGCGCGCGCCCGGCGCGGATGGCCTTGACCTCCCAGCCCTGGAGCATGAGGCCGGCTTCGTATTTGTCCTCGATGAAGAAATCGTGGAAAGCCTTCTTGTTCTGGATGATGCTCATGAAACATGATGAGTTTTGTGGTGTGTTCGGCTATTCTACCAGCCTTTGATTCGGCAGCTTCGGTAAGCAATGGCCCTGGTGGAGAAAACGGTACTGGTAGCGCATAGCGCGGAGCAGATGTTTAATCTGGTGGATCGCGTGGAGGATTATCCGCAGTTCCTGCCTTGGTGCGGCGGCGCGAGCGTTATCGAGCGGGAGGGGGCGACGGTGCATGCCACGGTGCACATCGATTACCACCACCTTAAGCAGCATTTCACCACCGAGAATACGCGCACGGCGCCGCACCGGATCGACATGACGCTGCAGGACGGGCCGTTCCAGCATCTGGACGGAAGCTGGCAATTCATCCCGTTGAGCGAGTCAGCCTGTAAAATAGAATT
>Ga0209211_10002551_pt1 | contig 31137 bp, 22 predicted proteins | sample RifGroA2_FD_183992 | JGI IMG/M metagenome (GOLD analysis project Ga0209211, IMG submission 183992) | Groundwater microbial communities from Rifle, Colorado, USA - Groundwater A2 (SPAdes) (version 2) | ecosystem: Environmental > Aquatic > Deep subsurface > Groundwater | place: Rifle, Colorado...
AATATTCTGACTGGAAAATATTTTATCGGAGCAGCAGCCCATGGTGACAGGACAATCTATCTGATAGATGATTTTGATACACTGCAAACTGCATCATATCCTTATGCAAAGAGCCTAATCATCTCTTATCTTGGAGTTCCAGACCAAGGCCATAAAAAATTATCTTTATACGGCACAGAGACAGACTCTAACTGGAGAGAGCATGTGATGGCAGGAGCAGAAGAGATGTATGTCTCATCATGGATAATAAATAACAGCAACATAGAGTTTGCGATCGACAAAAAGGATTATGGAAATTACACCTATCATTATAATTATCCTGCAGAAGCTCCCCAGATAGGCGCAGCAGCTGAGGCTTATCTAAATTATATAGTTGTTTACAGCCCAAGACCTGTCGGTGTTACTCTCTGGTCATATGATGTATATGCTCCTCTTGTGAGAAAAGTATACGCAAAGGCAAATGGCCTTGGGTTCAGGAATTACCTTAACATCAATTATCTCAGGCTTGGCTCTTCTGGCTTAGAGTTTGCAGCAACAAAAGCACAAAGAGAGGATTATTCGCCTCTTTCAGGCTCTCAGACAGGCTTTAATCCAAAAGCAGGAGACAACATTGAATTTTATTTTGGTACTGCACCATATTTGCTTCCAAAATTCAACATGACTTCCACAAGGATCGAGATAAAATCATTCTCAGATGTTGATTCATTGGTTTCAGTTAACAAAGGCAAATCATACTTGTACAAGGATCAGCTTGCTCAATTCAGTGGTTCAAATGGTGTTGAAAGATTTAATTTTGATGCTCCTACATTAAAGCTTTATGGCATCACAGAATCTGGCTCAGGCAATAACAAGGTTGTGACAAAGACATTTTTGGAAAACAGGTCATTGTATTTCTGGAAAGGATACAGCAGATATGAAGTCTCTTATCCAAAGTATGCAGCTATTCTTGATGCAGTTAATCATTATCCTATCTATAATCATACGACTATCTATACAGAGTTTTTGCGCGGCGAATATCCTCCTCATATTGCAGGAATTGAAATCCCAACAGCTTATCTTCCTTATGATGAAATAACTTTGTTATTGAACATCAGCACAGACACAAGGCAGAGATCACTTAATCTAGTAAAGACGATTAATGTCTCATATCTTAGCGCTGGCTCATGGGAAGAAGTCAGCACATTCTACGCAGGCGATGGTGTGTATGGCGCAAAATTCAATATGTCAGAATCCAGCTTAGCAAACATAAATAAATTGATCTTGCAGATAAACATCACAGACCAGAACGGTAACCTAGCTAATTACTTTATCTCTCCTGTAAGCCTGCCTGCAAGAACTCTTTCCTTAACGCTGGATGCAAGCAAAAAAAATATATCTGCAGGCGATAAAGTAGCTTTTACAGGAACCTGCAAAGACAATCTTAACATACAATGCTTTAATTTCATGCTCAAATTTTATCTTGACAATGATTATGTTGGTTTTATGAACACGCAGCTTTCAGACGGTAAATTTGTGTATAATTGGACAGTGCCAGATAATTTTAACGCAAACGATCCAAACAAACTAAATCGCTTTTACGCAAAGTTTGCAGGTACAGGTGTCTATCTTCCAAAAACAGTTTATGTTGATTTCAGCAATATTTCAGTTTCAGCGCCTAAGAACGAGACAGTTAATGAGACAAATAAGACGCTTCCTCCTTCAGATACTCTTGCGCCAATCATAAGCAGCCTTCAAAGAACTCCTTCAATTATCTATAATACAAATTCAGTTACATTAAGCGCAAATGCAACAGATGAGACTGCACTTTCAGTTGTGCAGTTCTCCCATAATGCCTCTGGCACAATGCAGTTGTTTGATTTAAATTCAGGTGTGACAAACTCAGGCAACACATATAGCTATACGATCTCATCCAGCTTATTGAGCAACCAGGAAGTTGTTGGTTGGAAAGTAAATGCAAATGATACAAGCAACAACAAGGCTCAGACAGCAATGCAGTCATTCAAGGTTGAGAACAGGAATCCATCAATAACTCCGTTCTCCGCAATCTCTGTCAATGAGACAGATATAATAATTCTTAATCCGGTAATCAGTGATCCAGATAATGATCCATTAACAGTTACTTATACTGCACCGTTTAATTCTTCAGGTATCTGGGCAACAAAAATAGGCGATGCAGGTTCTGGTGTAGGCGAAGGTACTAAATATTATTATTCGACTTTCTCTGTTTATGATGGCATGAGTTATGCATGGAATCCGTTTTATGTGGATGTAAAGCAGATTGATGTTTATGTCCCTAATATCACAAGCATAAATAATTATCCTCAAATAGTTTACAAGAACTCCGACGTTGTATTAAGTGCAAAGATAACTGATTACAACCAACTGGCAGACATGAAAGTCTATCATAATGCATCTGGCAAATTTGAAGCATATAATGAGATAACTGGCACAGGAAATTACTATACTTATAATTTTTCAGATTACTTCAGTAAAAATAAAAAATTCAAGAAAAATGATGTAATTGGTTACATGTTTTATGCAAAAGATAGCAAAGGCAATGAGGCATACTCTGCAATCAAGGCATTTACTGTATTAAACAGAAAGCCAAAGTTAGCAAAGCTCCCTGACTTGTTTATCGAGGAAGGAAGAAAGATCACATTGATCCCTGCAGCAATCGATGAAGATGGCGATGAAGTCATATACACTTTCTCTTCACCTTTTGTCAAAGAGGGCGCTAAAGGCACGTGGCAGACAAAAACAGGGGATGCAGGCGAATATACCATTAGGATAACTGCAACTGATAGTGATGATTCTGACGAGATCCAGCTTAAGATAAAAGTAAAAGCAATAACCAAGCAGATGCCTGACTTTGACAGAGATGGCATACCTGATGAGATTGATACTGATGATGATAATGATAACATTCCAGATCCTCTTGATGATGATGACGATAATGATGGTGTTAAGGATAATGAGGACAAGATTAGAGGAGATGCAAAAAAGATAAACACAACTTTCTCAAAAATCAACGTAAGCATAGGCAATGACTATAATTTAAACAAGCCAGTAACAGGCAAACAAGAGATCAAGATTGAAGATTCAGGAATTAAATTAGTGGAATTCAAGTTTGATTTTAGTTCTTTAGGGCAATTATTGCTTGACTTGATAAAGATTGAAAAACAAAAAGAAAGCGCAAAACAAGGTGCAGTCCTGGTCAGCGGCATCAACTTATCTTCAGCAGAAACAAAAACCATTTATATGGACAGATTGAATAAAAACTCTTCTCGTATCTGCCTAAAGGATGCAGATGTTGACAGCTTGGATGAGATAACAAGCACTTGCACAGGAGAAAACGAGACGAAATTAGGGTGCAATTCAACTCTTCAGAACGGATACAACTGTACTATAATAGATTCAGGTGCAAGATATCTTATCCAGGGATTAAAGCATTCTGCTGCCCAGGAATTCTGCACAGATAATGATGAAGATGGTTATGGAGAAGGCTGTGTGCAGCAAGACTGCAATGATAATAATGCAGCAATCAATCCTGGTGCTTCTGAGATTGCTTATAATAGGATAGATGAAGATTGTTCAGGAAGTGATTTAACAGATGTTGATTCAGATAGTTATAATGCAGTTGTAGTTGGAGGAAATGACTGCAATGATGCAAATTCTGCAATAAATCCGGCAGCTACAGATGTCTGCGGAAATAGTGTAGATGAGGATTGCTCAGGAGCAGATTTGGCTTGCCCGATAACTCCACCTCCTAGCGAACCGACACCTCCTCCTAGCGAACCACCTGTTACTATTATCCCTCCAACACCACCAAGCTCTGGCGGTGGCGGAAGCGCAAAAGCTACAACAGCTCAGCCAGAAGAGCCATTTGTAATAATCTCAAGAGAAGTTACACCTCCATTTGTACCACTTCCTTCAACACAGGAAGGATCACAAAAGTCTGGAGCAAGAGACAAAGATAAAACATCATCGCAGGAAAGAGATTCTGATGATCAAGCAGGTGCAGCAAAATCTCTTGCGCAAAAGGTAAAAGAAACTTATGTTGTAAATAAGACAGCTGCTGCAGTTGGAAAAGTAACCGTTGAAGCAAAGAAGACAGGATACTTTACTCTGAATAATCTTTATTTTGTTGTGCTGATCTCTATGTTGTTCATGTTAAGCGTTGAGCTGAGCAGAAGGATAAAGAAACGGATATATGGCAAGTGAAAAGTATACCACATTATACTATTATCCCAAATGGCGTGCTTTAAACACTTCTCCTTGCTTGAAAATATTCACTTCGCTGCCATCGCTATGGATACCGTACGTACCATCAACTACATAATTAGGTCTCCTCAATCCTGCAGATTCAAGTACAAAGCCTGCGCCCGTCTCTCCCTCTAAGCTGACTACTACTAAATCAGCCAATCTTGGATCAATCAATCTTCCTTCATAACCAGCTAATCTGGCTAATTCTGCAGTAACTGCTCTGATATAATCAAGTGGGAAGTCTTGGCTCCAATGGTGTCTAGATTTTCCTTTAGGCACTGCTTCACAATGCGTCTTGAATGCAAGCATCTCTGATCCTGTCAATATGCAATAGGGATTCCTTCGCAATATTACACCTGTTTCTTTCTGGATCTCTCTGCCTGTTATTATTCTACTGTATCCTTCTATTATAACTTCTCTATCCATGAAACTAACCATCGGCAGGTATTCGCAGGTGCCGTAAATTTTTCTCATATGTTTCCTATAACTCCTCATTATCTCTTCAGAACCTGCTGAAGCACTGTCTGGCTCAGTTGGCCAGATCCAATGAGAGCCAAGGATCATCGCAGGCGCGCTGTACAATGCAAGATGTGTATTTTGCAGTATCGGCATGATCTCCTTTCGAAAAGTTCTTATAAAACTTTCAAGCAAAATAGTATCTCCTCCGCCTACATAAAGCAGATCGACATGCTTTAATTTTTCGAATTGAGATGCTAACTCATTTGGATCAAAATCCCAATCTTCTCTGTCTCTGCCTATGGTACATATTAGGTTTGCAACAAATGCATCAACACTTTCAACACCATGCAAAGAATTGTAATATGCAGCAAATTCATCTCCTAAATCTGTAAAGAAATTTCTATCCATAGCATATCTACTAATATGTCTGCGGCCTGTGCTGCTTTCAAGGACCCTTTGCTTTTTTCCATCACCAAATCCCAAGAACCCGACCTTTATCCTGTCTTTTCCAGTAACATATCTAACTATATCTACAACATTCTGGTCTACATGCCACATATTCCCTTTGAACGGCTCATGCCCACTCAGGAAAAACCTAAGTTTGCTTTCTAATCCTGATGCCTGTCCGTCTCTCAATTTTTGCGCCATATCTCTCTATTTTCAGGCATCGGTTTAAAAATTTTTAGTTTATTTTTAAAGGAACTGAAACAGCTATATAGTATCCATAGAATATATGCCGTTAAATATTTAAAGGGGTGGCTGACTTTGTTTTTCTCAGGGTGTGCAAATAAATTCGCAGAAATATAAAGATAATAGTGACTAAGGGTGAGAATGATGGTTAAAAAACTGGAAACATTGCTTGATGAGAATCTTGTAATATCTGTTAAATGTGAAAGTGAAATTGAAGTTACGAAACAAGATGGGACACATGTAGCAACTTTACATACCTCAAGACCGCTTACATTTTCTGATCATGATGTTGTGCGTTGGCAGCTAAGAGAGCATCTTATATCAGAGAGAGATTATCAAACATTAGCTATGTTGAATGTTGGAGGAAATAATGGTTATACTTTAGTAGATGCCCTACGATCAAATCCGGCTTATATTCATGTTGGCAACGTAATTGCAACACCTAAAGGAGAGCCTATAGCTGTTTCTTATAGTTATGTTTTACTTAAACCTATTCTAAGTAGTGGTAACGGTAATAAAGGTGATACTGCTTATGATGTAGCAGCATTAATAAAAGAAGTTCCTGTAATACATGGAGATGGGACTATTTCCACAAGAAAAGAGATAGAACGTTTACATAGGCTTCCTGCAAATTTTCATGAAAGAGCAGTAGTAGTGCCTTATAGAGTTGAATCATTAGATGATTCTGTCCATACAAGGTTTTATGATAACCGTAGTGGCTCTCCTACAGATGTTTTAGTGGGAAATCCTGATGATCATCCTGCATCTAAAAGAGAAAGAGATTCCGTTAGAATATTAAATCCAAGAGTTGTAGTTCCAAAATAAATATTAAACTTTTAGGCGATAACCCTGATCCACCAACTACCAAACGCAAGCGTCAGAAGAAATCCAAACAGAAAGCTTGGTATGAAAGGGATGCCTTCTTTCACGAGCACAAATTTGACTTTCAATCTCTTTAGCAAAGCGATTTGCTCTCTTTCGATGCCTAAATCTTTTGGTCCGCATATATATTTCTTGTTAAAATAAACATCTTCTGCAATCCAATCGCCTTCAGTCAATCTAGTAGGTGGGAGTTTCTTTATCATGCAAACTTTTTCTATTGCCTTTGTCGATATCCAGAGATAGACTGTCAGATAGATTATTATCGCACCTGAAAGCAACATGACACTGTATGCAAAATCTCTAACGAAAACTGCAAGGATCAGCAAAATAAACATTGCAGCAAACATGATCATCCTTACTAATTTGATATTTTTCTCTCTCATCTTCTCAAAGAATGCAGCCAATAGTTCTTTTCTGTTTTTAAAAGCTAATACCGTGCTCCATATTAATCCATAAACAGCACCAGCTACAAGCATATTAACAAAAAAGTTTAGTAGAAAACTATCTGTAAGAGCGTTTAGCACATTAAAACTATTGTTTATTGCATTAAGATTATTGTTGAAAATATTGAACTTTAAATCAATCCCAAACATCGCTCCCATGCCCATCAATAATTTTGAATCTCCTCCTCCCCATTGGCCTGCATAAAATAAAACCAATGCAAATGAAAAAAAAACTCCCAATCCAATTAATCCTGCAACTAAAAAACTCCATTCACCGGTTGTAGCAGAATATACTGCCCTTAATCCGATTGCAACAAATATCAAGCTATAATTCAGCAAGTCTGGAACTTCTCTAGTCCTGATGTCAGAGATGCTTGCAATGATCAATGCGATTGAGGTAAGAATTAAGATAGGGATATATATTGGGAAATTTGCAGATAATAAGCTTAATAGTGTTTCAAACATATGTGACCTCTTTTAATAAAGTAGATTAACCTTAGATTTACGACAAACTTTATAAATTTTAGTGATTATTATACTGAATAAATTTACTATTATGTAGAAGTATACTATCCTATTTAGAGATTAGGTGTGCACTAAAATGTTCGAAAAAACAATCGGCCTTGGAAAAAAAGAATTATTGAAAAAGAAAGAGCTTGAAAAAAAGTCTCTCTCAAAGATTCTGTTGTTTCATGTAGGTATAACCACACATGGCTTAGAAACATGGAGATTACAAAATAAGCTTGCTGCAGAGCAAAGCTTCAGAAAAGGGTTTGAAGTGATAGATCAGATAATTGATATTCAGCTTAAGCACAAATTAAGGATACTTACTCTCTATATTCTTGCAGAAAAAAAACAAAGCCTAAAGCAGAATCCAGAGGAATTTGATGTTCTGATGAAAGTTATCCAGGAATCGCTTGACAGGCTTGCACATTCTGATAAGATACATCAAAATCAGATAAAAATATCTATTCTCGGCAAATGGTTTGATCTTCCTTCAGAAGTGACTGAAACAATCAGGAACGTAATCGATGAGACAAAGGATTATGACAATTTTTTCCTAAATTTCTGCATCAACTATAATGGCCAAGAAGAGCTTGTTGATGCTTGCAGGTTGATTGCTAGAAAAGTAAAAGCAGACAAGCTTGATCCTGAATTGATAACTAAAGCAACAATTAAAGAAAACTTATCTACCTCAAACTTTCTGCCGCCAGATATAATCATAAAGAATGGGAGAGGGAAAAGCCTGAACGCATTCATGCTCTGGGACAGCAGCTTCTCACACATCTATTTCACAGGCAAGAACTTTCCTGAATTCACAGAGCTTGATCTCTTGAACGCAATCGAGGACTGGAAGAAAAGCTGAGATGAAAAATTCAAAAAAACAAAAACCTTTATATACCACCGTTCTATTTTTCAAATTATAAACAAATACCTATGAGTGATGAGAATTGTTGCTGTTGAGGGCTATCGACGGCAGTGATTTGAATGAGGTAGATATTCTGCATACTACCTTATTTGCAAAAAATATTTAAGAAATAGTAAACTGCAAGTAAGAGGATATGCAATCTACTTTTATATTTTTAATGGAGGCGAAAAAATGGCATTAAAGGAATTATCAAAAGAAGATGCTGACAGAGTTTTTGAAGCATTAGGCGTAGTTAAAGCTACAGGCAAGCTTAGAAAAGGCACAAATGAAGTTACAAAAGCAGTTGAGCGAGGAGAAGCTAAACTGGTAGTAGTAGCTAAAGATGTAAATCCAAAGGAGATAGTCATGCACCTACCATTGCTATGCGAAGAGAAGAATATTCTTGCAGTAGAAGTTCCTACAAGGGAAGAGCTAGGCTCAGCTTCTGGCTTGAATGTTCCTACTGTAGCAGTAGCGATTGTCAATGAAGGAGACGCAAAGAAACTTCTTAAGGAACTGAATGATGACTTAAGGAGATAAATCAGATTAAATCTATGGTGTGATCAAAAATGGCAGCAATCAAAAAAATGGTTAAAAAGGAGAAAGTTGATCCTACAGCAGGAATCACTTCAGCAAAACCTTTGCCGCAAGGTCAGCAAGGTCAGCAGAATCAGCAAGGTCAGCAGCGAGGAAGACCTCAGCAAGCTGATGACTCAAAAAAATCTTCAGCTGGAGTAAGCTTTACAAGAGCATTTCCTGCAAGTGTTGAAGAAGTTATAGGAAGGACAGGCACAAGAGGAGAAGCTATCCAGGTAAGAGTCAAAATTTTGGCAGGAAGAGACCAGACAAAGATCCTAAGAAGGAATGTCAAAGGTCCTGTAAGAGTTGGCGACATACTAATGTTAAGAGAGACAGAAATGGAAGCTCGTCCATTAAACAAGAAAACTAGAGGAGAAAATTAATAAAACTTCAATATTAACTTTTAAATAATTAAGGTGACAACAATGGTTAAATGCACTTTTTGTGGAACTGAAATTAGGCTAGGCACAGGCAAGATGTTTGTGCATCTAGATGGCAAAGTATCTTATTTTTGCTCATCAAAATGCGAGAAGAACCAGAACAAGCTTGGAAGAAAAGCTATCGCAACAAAGTGGACAAAAAGATACATGAAGAACAGAAAGACAAAAGAAGAATGATAAGATTAAATTTTTTATTTGATTGTTTTACCTCTTATCCTCTAAAAAATACTTTAACTAAAGAAACAACAACTCAACTGAAATAACGGTTAGCATTAAAATGACCCAAAAAACTTCAAAGGATCCTTTGATCGAAAGAACCCTTGTATTAGTGAAGCCAGATGGCGTTGAAAGGCAGATTTCTGGAGAGATAATAACAAGGATCGAAAGAACAGGATTAAAGATTGTTGGCTTGAAGATGACTTGGATGACAAAGGATTTTGCGAAAAAGCATTATAAAGCTCATGTTACCAAGGCATTTTACAAAAGTTTGGAAGATTTCATGATCTCTGGGCCAGTTTTTGCATTATGTGTAGAAGGCATTTCTGCAATTGAGTTAGTAAGAAAGATTGTTGGCGCAACAGAACCAAAATCTGCTGCTGCTGGCACAATAAGAGGAGATTACTCTCATCACAGTTATGCTTATGCAGATAAGAAAGGAATTGCAATCAAAAATCTGATCCATGCATCAGGAGATAAGAACGATGCAGAGTATGAAGTTCCATTATGGTTCAATGATTCAGAATTGTTTGAATATAAATCAGTTCATGAGAAGCATACGTTATAGTGATTAAATTATTATTCCAATATCCCATTAATACATCATCAATCTAATAAAACAACAAACGGAGGGTTCGCAAAAATTTAATCAGTGAGTTGTAATATCGAGCGTAGCGAGATATTACGATGGTTTGGTTAAGCTTTTGCAGGGCAAAAGGTTATGGCAGAGAAGATGGTTGATAAGGTTCAGAGAATTATGAAGAATCAGGAGCAGATTAGAAATATTTGCACCTCTGCGCATATTGACCATGGTAAAACTACTTTCTCAGACAATCTATTATTTGGCGCAGGCATGATGTCAGAAGACCTTGCAGGAAAAGCATGTGTCCTAGACTTTCATGAAGATGAGATGCAAAGAGGAATTACTATAGATGCTGCAAACGTTTCAATGGTGCATGAATGTGATGGCAAAGAATTTCTTATTAATCTTATAGATACTCCTGGGCATGTTGATTTTGGAGGAGACGTTACAAGAGCGATGAGGGCAATCGATGGTACAATTGTCTTATGCTGCGCATCAGAAGGCATAATGCCGCAGACAGAGACTGTACTAAGGCAAGCATTAAGAGAGAGAGTTAAGCCGCTTCTATTTATCAATAAAGTTGATCGTCTGATTAAAGAACTTCAGCTTACTCCAGAAGCGATGCAGGAAAGATTTGTCGGCATCATAACTCATGTTAACAAGCTTATCAGGCATATCGCTGAAAAAGAATTTGGTGACAGATGGCAGGTCAATGTTGCAGATGGGAGTGTAGCATTTGGAAGTGCATTCCATAAATGGGCTCTAACTGTTCCTTATATGAAAAAGACAGGAATTTCGTTTAAAGATGTTATCGATGCATATACTTCAGCTGATCCAGAAAAGGTAAAGGAACTTTCAAGAAAAGCACCATTGCATAAAGTTGTCTTGGACATGAGCATCAAGCATCATCCTAATCCTGCGCAAGCTCAAGCTTATAGGATACCAAAAATATGGAAAGGAGACCTTGAGACAGAAGAAGGCAAATCTTTGCTGAAATGCGATCCTAATGGCCCATTGTTTTTTGTCATTACAAAAATAGTTATAGATCCTCAGGCAGGAGAAATTTCTGCAGGAAGATTATTTTCTGGCACTATAAAAAAAGGCACTGATGTTTATCTTAATAGAGCAAAACAAAACTCCAAGATACAGCAGGTGTTTGTTTACAATGGCGCTAAGAGAGAGATTATTCTTGAAGCATCTGCAGGAAATATAATCGGAATTGCTGGAGTCAAGTCAAGGGCAGGAGAAACTATCACAGCTACTCAAACAACTCCATTTGAGGAGATTACTCATATTTTTGAACCTGTTATCAGTAAAGCTATAGAAGCAACTAAACCATCAGACTTGCCTAAATTGATTGAAGTTTTAAAGATGGTCGGAAAAGAAGATCCTAGCATTAAGATCGAGATTAATGAAGAAACAGGAGAACACTTAATGCATGGTATGGGAGAGCTGCATTTGGAGATTATCGAAAACAGAATAAAAACAGAGAAAGGCGTTGACTTAAGGACATCTCCTCCTATCGTTGTTTTCAGAGAGGCAATCACCAAAGTTTCACAGGAGTCAGAAGGAAAGTCTCCAAACAAGCACAACAAATTCTATTTTATAGTTGAGCCACTTGAAGAGCCTATCCAGGCTGCAATAAAAGCAGGCACTATTCCAGAAACAAGGATAAAAAAGCTTGATATCAATATCAGAGATGCATTTTCAGAATGCGGCATGGACAGTAAAATCTCTCCAAAAGTCAAGGAGATATTTAAGAGCAATATCTTTATAGATGAAACACGTGGACAGGTTCATGCGCAGGAAGTCATGGAGATGATCCTTGATATGTTTGAAGATGTCATGACATCTGGTCCATTGGCAAGAGAGCCATGCATCAATGTCAAAGTCAGATTGATTGATATGAAGCTGCATGAAGATGCTATCCACAGAGGTCCAGCTCAGGTTTATCCAGCGATTAGGGATGGCATAAGAGATGCTATCAGGACAGCAGGCCCTATGCTTTACGAGCCATTGCAGATCCAGATGTTAGAAGCTCCGATGGAATACATGGGAGAGCTTTCCAAATTGATAGGTAACAAAAGAGGGCAGCTGCTTGAGATGAACCAGCAAGGCTATCTTACTGTTGTAAAAGCAAAACTTCCAGTTGCAGAAATGTTCGGATGGAGCTCAGAGCTAAGGAGCGCAACTGAAGGACGAGGAGTAAGTTTCCTTATTGATCAGATGTTTGAGAAGATGCCATTCGAGCAGCAGGAGAAGTCAATTAAAAATATTAGAGCAAGGAAAGGCTTGACAGAGAACCAGTAAGCAAGAAAATTCTTTTGTGTTTTTATATCTTTTATTGTTTGGTAGTTTTTCTTACCATTTGGTAACTTTTTTCAGATGTTACTGTACTATTTCATAATCTCTAAAATATAAAACTTCTTTTAGCGCGAGACAACCAACTCAGGAACTCTGGAAAGATAAGTCTCAAGAAGAACTTTATAACAATGTACTGCAAATTCTAAGGCTTTAGTATCAACTCTAGGATTTATTTTCCTATTGCCATATTTTGCTACTTCTTCAGGAGTTGGTAAGTGAAGTCCACCAACATCAAATCTTATAACTCTATTTGCTTCACATACTCTTTCCAAGTCAGATTTTAACTCCTCCAGGCTGAATCCTGCACCAGGATTGTTCTGCCAATCATAACGAGCAGGAAAACCAGGTACAACATCCAAATCAATACTTTTATGTACAAGTAAAGCAGATGCTTTATTTTCAAATACACTAGGTCCATTATGCTGTATATATAGTTTCTTTTCCTTATTGGGTCCACATTCAACTATCTCTATGTCTGTTTCTAAATTACCTCTGACTTCAATGGCTTTAGCATGCATATAATTATGAAGAAGTACACTATTATGTACACATTCATTAACACCTGTTAACTCTGTTGTTACGCCATTTTTAAAATCAATATGTGCGTCATCGACAGATTTCATAAAATCTGTTTGAGGAGACATTATTAATGAAACATCATGTTCCTTACCACTTCCCCATATAAGCGCACAATATTCCGGAAATCGATTTTGGACAGGATGAAATAAACTAGTATGTGGACGTCCTATTCTGATTAAATCACTTTTTTTTAACTCCCTAAACTCTACTCTGCTAGCTAAATCTGATTTTTGTAGTTCTCCAACTATATACTTCGATTCTTCTGAATCCATAAAATACACTACTGGGTTTTTAGTCATATTAAGGTAAGTAAAATGACATCATATATAAAGATTTGCTTTTTTTACTACTAATTAATGGTTATTAAATTGTTATAGATTTGGCAACATTTATATACAAATAACCTTTATCATAGTTATAATCAAGCATTTATAATAAAAATACCCTAAAAGCACTAAAAAATGAACTTCACAACATTCCTTAAGGCAAACAAGAATGCTAGAAAGATATTTGGCAGGAAAGAGCTAGATATCATCTCAAAGCAGTTAGATGGCATCACTTTGACACAGTCTGAGAAAAATAGGCTAAGCAGGGATATTCGGCAGAAGCTTGATTTCATCAAAGAGATAGCTCAATTTGAAACTCAGTTTGAACTAAAGAAGGCTGCAGAAGCTGACAGGATAATTGAAAAAGCAGTAAAGCTGATCCTTGAAGATGAGTTAAAAGATAAGATAAGAGCAGTATTCTTATTCGGCTCTCATGTGCATGGCTTTGTCACAAGGAGATCAGATATTGACATCTGTGTGGTTTTTGATGAGTTAGGTTTTGATATAGATAATCGCGAAGCAACAAAATTCAGAATAAGGATTTTAGGCAACCTGCCTGATAAGGTTGATATTCAGGTATTCAATGTTCTTCCTCAAAAGATTAAGAGAGCAATTGCAGCAAAACACAAAATTTTATATAAGATAAATAATTTTGATAATACAGGATTTACGATAAGATACCTTAAAGACGAAGATTACTTTATAAGGATGAATGCTGTCTTTGGTGAAGTGTAATGGGTGGTTTTTGTGAATAGGATAACAGACAAGATAAAAGAGATTGAACAATATCTAAGTGAATTAAAAGATATAGTGCCGCAAACCCTTGAAGAATATTCTTCTGATAACCTGTCTAAGGCTGCCTGTGAACGATATTTTGAGAAGGTTATAGAAGCAGCAACTGATTTGGCATTTTTAGTTATTGCAAAAAATAAATTTAGGCTTCCTGATGATGATATTGATGCATTTAAGATATTATCTGAGAAAAAGATAATCAGTGAAGAGCTTTGCAAGAAACTTAAAGATGCAAAAGGTATGAGAAATATATTAGCGCATCAGTATGGAAGGGTAGAGGATAATCAGGTTTTTGAAGCAGTAACAGAACAGCTAGAAAATGATATCAATATGTTCATAAAAGAGATAATAGGCTCAAATAAATAATCTCTCATTAAAGTTTGGAGCATTGCTTTTCTAAGGCATTGCTTCCGTTCTCACATTGTCATCTGTGTTATCAGCATTTATCAAATTGTTTATCCTTATCATTTCAATACGCTTCCTGTTTCTTTATCTTAAAGACTTCAATGAAACGGTAAGCTAGTATTCCTACTATGCCTGCTACTAATGACAGTTGTAATGTTGCCATTGCGATTTCCATGTTGGTCATCTCCTTTTAAGTTTCTGTTGTTTCTGTTTCTTATACAATTTTGTGCAATTACGATGTACTGCATTACAATGTAACTGCTTTTTTTACTGTCTTATCTGATGTTATTCCTTGCTTATTTTCTCTTTTGACTTGGACATTTGGTCAATTGTTCTTTGGTCTTTTTTGGATGATTCATCTATAATGCGGCTATCTGTGAATAGCTTTTGCATGCGATCAATGAATCATTTGTTATTGACTTAATGTTCTTATCCAACCAGCTGCGTCTGGCTGATTTTAGTCATAGTTGTCTTTTTTGTTTTGTTTGTGAACACTTCTTTTTTAGCTATAGTATTTTTCCGTTGTAGTATTCAGCAGGTTATTGCCTTGCTATCAGCATAACACTATACTGGCTTACTACAGTTTGACTTAACGTTACTGACTTAACGAATCTATTCTTTCTTTTTCTACCTAGACAGATATAGAAGACGATTTGCTATTAAAAACTAATGTATATACAGAATGTACATTCTAATTAGATTAATCTTAATTTCAGAAATTACCTCACTCTTTCAGGAAGTGTCCTACATCTTGGTCCAGTATCTTCTCCGTGCTGTTGACAATTCATCTTAGTTGATACTTCATGGACTTCTATTCCCATCTTTCTGAGTTCAGTAGGGATATGCTTCCAGTCCTTTCGTTCAGCAACTTCCTTTGGTATATCTTTCGCCATAACAATTACTCCTTCTTTTACTGGGACAATATTACCTAAGATTGAAAGGTGGGTTTGCCAAGACAAATATCCATAACTCCTAGATTGCTTTGCAGTAAAGTCATCTGATGGTGCATGAATCCCTATATATTCCCTATCAATATTAAAGATAGTGTATCCTTTTGCTGAGAGCATTGCTATAAATTGTTCAAAACCATTGATTACAGCATCATAGGCTGCTTTTTGCCGGTTATATGTCTGAAGACCTTTTTCATAGCCATCTCTAGTCATTGAATCTTTAAATGCTTGTAATGATTCAATGCTAATGCTTGGCTGAAATAAATCAATCAAGTACTTATTATTGCAGATAACAATTCCTTCTGCAACAAAATTAAGAAAAACATCTATATGTACGCCAGCAGTATTAACTTCAAACACTTCCAGTCCTAACTCCTCTTCAAGTCTTTGTTTTTTGTTCTCTCCAAACGGATGCATATCATAGGCATTTGTAACAATAGCTATCTTTCCGTCACTTATTATGCCCCCTCCGTCACCTGCTTTATGCAATGCACATTCTAATCCAGAATCTCTTTCTCCATGCAGTGCATTCTCGGAACCTTTAGACCAATTCGCATACCTGCCTGAATGTGATAAGACAGGAAGAAAGTGTCCATAAAATTTATTCCCATGAAAAAAACCAATATCTCTCGTGGCATGAGGCACATGCGGATCACCATTGCCTATATGCGGCATAACTGACATGATTGATGGAACATAAACTACTTCGATACCGAGTGACTTATAAACTTCTCCAAGAGCTTTTGATCCTTCAGTTAAATACGCTCTTCTCATTGGAGCAATATCTGATATTGTTCTCATAGATTAAAGAAATTTTTGTTCTTTTAAAAATCTATTTGTTTTTCTTACCTTAGAGTAACTATATTAAGCACAGATTCATTTTGTTAAACAAACAACACTAGCTAAAAATAAGCACTTCAAAGGTGGTAATCTCCGCAACCTTTATATATAAGTATAATAATTAGTATTATAATAAATCATAAAATAAGTATAAATCCTAAAAATAAAGTAACTAGTCCTAAAATTGAGATAATTCAAATTTATAATAGAAACATTTAAATATAAGTAAATTTATATATCTTTAAAATTGTATTAAAAGTAATAAAAAAATAAGTATATCTAATTTGATAGTAATTGAAATTTAGGTGTTTGAGTAGCGTAACAATAGGTGCAGCAATTTGACAACTGAAATCAAAAGAAAGCTCTATAAAAGAGGCTCTAGCTTTGAGACTACAATCCCTATGCCACTTCTGTTTGCTTTAGACAAATCAAAGAAGCAAAATGTCCTGTTTAAGTTTGATAACCAGAAATCAAAATGGTATATTGAGTTTGAGGAAGATAAAACTGCAGAATCAGATGTCAGTAAATTAGCTGTTAGTGCAGATGTTCCTAATAGTGATGTTCCTAAATCAGGGAAGAAGAGGTAGTTGAAAAGAGATAGTGAAGAAGAGGCAGCTTAGCTGCATAACTTAGACTGTAAAAAAGAGGTGTTAAAATCCGCTTGGCATGCTGTGCCAAGCTTCATATTTTTTTGGTTTTTTTGGCGAAAAAAACTAGCGAAATTGGCTTACCAGCGACTGGGTTGGCGCCCAGTTACTGGCCTTTATATTTATTGTATAATTGATAAACAAAAAACGAGGTGGAAAGCATGGAATGGATAGTGAATCTGTTTAAGCCAAAATATCTGGATTGGGAAGATTATGTTAAGGCAGTCCAAGATTTTGAGCAGAAGAAAACAACGACTGTAACAAGTGTTGAGGAAGTAAAAGCAGAAAACAGGACTAAGCTGATATTTTCAAGTTAGGTGTTTATTATAATTATTATTAATATTGATAATAATTTTTTGTTTGAATAATATAAGAATCTGATTTAAAAAAGAGAGGTGAATAAGTAAAATGTACTTCAAGAAACTCAATGATGTATTTGCTGAATTAAGTGTCACAGCCAACGGCTTAACTAGCGCAGAGGCTTTAACAAGACAGCAAAAATACGGCTTGAATGTATTGAAGGCAAAGAAAGCAATCTCTCCTCTTGAAATATTTGTGGCGCAATTTAAAAGTTTTGTAGTTGGAATATTGCTTGTTGCAGTCTTGATCTCATTATTCCTTGGTGAGTACTTAGATTCAGCTGTTATCGGAGCAATCTTAATTTTGAATGCAGTTCTTGGTTTTGTGCAGGAGTATCGTGCAGGAAAAGCCATTGAAGCACTAAAAAAATTAGGCTCGATAAAAGCAAAAGTATTGAGAGACGGCAAAGAAGTTGAAGTAGATGCTTCTGAATTGGTTCCAGGAGATGTTTTGATAATTGAGGAAGGCGATAAGATAAACGCAGACTCTAGGTTAATTGAAGTTATCAGCTTAGAAACACAGGAAGCAGCATTGACTGGAGAAAGCACTCCTGTTGAAAAATCTGAATGTGTGGTTAAAGAAGGTTCTGGTTTAGGCGACCAGAAAAACATGCTGTTTGCAGGCACGGTCGTTACAAAAGGAAGAGGGAAGGCAATTGTCATATCAACAGGCATGAACAGCCAGATAGGCAAGATTGCCAAACTAATAGGGGATGCAGAAGAACAACTCACTCCTCTCCAAAAGAAATTGCAGGACTTAGGAAGCCATCTTGGGGTTCTAACTATCATAATTTGCATAATCGTGTTTGCCGCAGGAGCAATAAGGACAGGAGAGATTGCAACAATGTTTTTAGCAGCTGTAGCATTGGCAGTTGCAGCAATCCCAGAAGGTCTTCCAATTGTTGTCACGATCTGTATGTCTCTTGGGGTGCAAAAGATGGTTAAGAAAAATGCTCTCATCAGGAAACTTTCAAGTGTTGAAACATTGGGTAGCACTACAGTTATTTGTAGCGATAAGACTGGCACACTTACTCACAATGAGATGACTGTAAGAAAATTGTATGCTAATGGAGATATCCTAGACATTACGGGAGATGGTTATGAATTTGCAGGCGAATTTCTTAAAGCTGGAAAAAAATTGGATGATAAAAACTTGAAAAATATTGAATTACTATTGCGTTCTGGCATATTGTGCAACAATGCAGAGATAACCCAAGACCAATCTAAAGAAGCCAATAACCAGAATTCTGTGATAGGTGATCCGACTGAAGGCGCATTGATTGTGAGTGCAGAAAAAATTGGCTTGCACAAACAAGAATTAAATGTAAAATTTGCGCGCGTTAAAGAGCTTCCTTTTGATTCAAAGAGAAAGCTGATGACAACAGTGCATAAGACTGAGAAAGCAGGCAGCTTTATCTCATTCACAAAAGGCGCGCCAGATGTTATAATTGACCAATGTACTAAAATTTATGTTGATGGCAAGATAAAAAAATTAGATGCAAAATTAAAAAGCAAGATACTCGCTTCAAACGAATTGTTTGCACAGAATGCTCTTCGTGTTCTAGGGTTTGCATTTAAGCAATTCCGTGATGGAAAAACAATAAATAAGCTTGGCGAGAAAGAGCTTGAAAAAGATCTAGTTTTCCTTGGATTGCAAGGCATGATAGACCCTCCAAGGCAGGAAGCAAAGCTTGCAATCGAAAAATGCAAGACAGCTGGCATAAAAGTAATAATGATAACTGGAGATCATAGGATAACTGCAGAGGCAATTGGCAGAGAATTAGGGTTGCAAGGCCAGGTAATGACTGGTGAGGAGATTGAGAAATGCGCAGACTTAAGCAAGGTTGTTGAAGGCATCTCTATTTTTGCGCGTGTCTCTCCTGAGCATAAGATGAAGATAGTGGATGCCCTTAGAAAAAATGGCGAAGTAATTGCGATGACAGGAGATGGCGTTAATGATGCGCCTGCTTTAAAGGATGCAGACATCGGCATAGCGATGGGCATTACTGGCACAGATGTTGCTAAAGAAGCTTCTGCAATGATTCTTATGGATGATAATTTTGCAAGCATTGTAAATGCAGTTGAGGAAGGCAGAAATATTTATGACAACATAAAAAAATTTGTGAACTATCTATTATCTGCCAATTTTGGTGAAGTGCTTGTCCTATTCATGGCAATGCTTATCGGATTTAAAGATGGTGGTTATATTGTTGTTCCTTTAGTCGCGATACAGATCTTGTGGCTCAATCTTGTGACAGATGGGTTGCCTGCGCTTGCACTTGGATTAGACCCTGAAACTCCTGGCACAATGCAAAGGCCGCCTAGAAAGCCTAATGAGCAGATAATCTCAAAAAATATGACTTGGAACATTGTAGCTACAGGTATTTTGATGTGCATTGCAGTTCTTGCCATGTTTAAGTATGGCTTGGCAACTAGCGCAGTAAAAGGCCAGACAATGGCATTCACTAGTTTGGTCATGCTTGAGATGGTAAGAGTTTATATGGTAAGGGCAAACTATAATCTTGGCTTTTTTTCAAACAAATATCTTGTAGGTGCAATAGTATTATCTTTGATGCTGCATCTTTCAGTTGTCTACATCCCATTTTTGCAGCCGATATTTGACACCGTAGGATTAAATTTGATCGATTGGCTCTTTATAGTGCTTGCATCCATGCTTGTGCTGATAGTTGGAGTTATTGCGCATAAGATAATCGTGCATTATACGCAGGAGCATGATTAGAATGATTAAACTGACAAACGCAAAGAATAATAGGCGCTTGAATGAGTTTGATGACTTTAAGGAATATGTCATCCAGAAGAACATTGATGTCAAGAAAATTAAAAATCAAGAGACAATTGGCGAGAAGATTTTACCCTTAAAATTTAATCAGATAGCGGATAATGGGAATGAGAAGATGTTGTTTTATTTTTTTTAGTGCAATTGTTCAAATTAAATAAGTAATATATCATCATATATCCGTCAGAAAAAAGAGGTGTTTAAGATAAGAAAGAGACAGTCAAAAATAATTTTTGTACTTAGTGGATTGTTCTTATTATACGTTTTAGCTATTGCTATGCCTTCTGTCTATGCAGCGAACTGCGGAGGCGGTGTGGGCATGTGCAGCTGCGGTGATATTGTTACTGTTTCTGTTTCCTTGGCTGCGTCTGACTTGGTCACTCAGCAGCAATGCAATGGAACTGCATTAACAATAGCTAATAATAATCTGACGATAAACGGCAATGGCCTGACAATACGTGGGAATATGTCAGGTGATGGCATAAATAATACAGGAGGCTTTAACAACATAACTGTAAAGAATCTATTGGTAATCAACTTTACACATGGTATTGAGTTCTTAAATACTATTAATTCTACTATATACAATAATACGGTTGTCATTCCGAATTTAACTGCTGGTGCAGAGTCATGGGGCATTCGGTTATGGAATGCAGATTTTAATAATGCAAGTTTCAATAATATCACAGGAACAGAAACTGGCAATGTTGGTGGTATTATAACATTAGGCGGCACAACAAGCACTGTTGTTGATAATAATGTGATTACTGTAAATCCTACAGGTTATTCAGGTATCTGGGCTGAACAAAGCAACACTGGCAGCAATAATATCACTAATAACAACATCACTGTTGTTGCTGCAAATGGGAATGGAATCTTTCAGGATTCAGGTGCAGGAGATACAAGATATACTTCTAATAGGATTACTGTAGTAGGTTCAACTGCCAGAGGGATAGAGTTTGGTGGTGGAGCTAATCGTAATTTTATACTCTCAAATATTATTAATGTGACTGGCAACAATGGGTATGGAGTATATCTTACAAGCTCACACAACGAGACAGTTACGTCTAATACTATCTATACAAATGGCAACACCGCTTATGGTATGTGGTTTTCAACTTCAAATAATACTGCAGTAAGTTCTAATACTATAACCACAAATGATGTTACTGCATTTGGGATCAGGTTTTCAAGTTCAGGATTTAGTAATCTAACCTCTAATACAATAACAACAAATGGGAATTCATCAGAAGGGATTCATATTGACTTATCTTCTTCTAATCTTCGAACAACAAGCAACACCATCCAAACATATGGCAATAATGCATATGGCATAAGATTGCATGAAAGCGTGTTAAGCTCTACACTTAATTCAAACACGATAACTACTAACGGCACAAGCTCAAGTGGAATATACTTAGAGGACTCCTCTAACTTTACAACACTTACTTCTAATCTTATAATCACAGGCAATACAAGCTCATATGGTATTAATCTTTCAACATTCCATAATATTCTTAGGTCAAATGTAATAAATACGACTGGGTCATCTGCATATGGTATAAATTCTAATCTCAATTCCAACAATACTGTTTACGGCAACATAATCGAAACATATGGTGGCAGTGCCATAGGTATCTCCCTAAGAAATTCCACAAGCAATAACCTCTCCTCAAATAATGTCAGGAGTCATGACGAGTCTGCTACAGGCATATCTATCTGGACAGCTTCTAATAATAATTATATAGATTATAATACAATTAATCTTCAGGTCAGCAGCACAGGACTTGACTTTTTGAGGTCATCTAACAACAATGCAACAGGTAATATCATAACTACAGGTAGTTTTGGGATTGCTTTTTCTACAAGCTCATATTTTAATTATATTGTAAACGGCTTTGTGAATGCGAGCTCGTTGCCAGATATCTATATCAGCTCTTCAGATTCTCTGCAAAGTGCGATGACAAATAATACTCTCATCAATGTTACCTTCAATAAGAGTGATATCTCTTTTAGTGCAAATGACAATTCTTCTATTACGGTTCAATGGTATAAAGACATAACTGTCCAAAGCTCTTCTGGCTCTGCTCTGCAAAACGCAGCAGTCAATATTACAAATTCCTCTAGCATAAATATATTCTCAGGGTTGACAGACTCTAGCGGTAAGATCGCTACTCAGACATTGACAGAATTCCAGCAGAACGCAACTACCAAAATATATCATACTCCTCATACGCTAAATGCTACCCTTTCATTGTATACATTCAATACAACTACCCTAAATCTTACTTCCTACACTTCTGGCTCTATAACCATCAGCATGGATCCGACTCCATCTGTTTGTGAAAGCTTGACAAGTTCAACAACTCTGAGGACAAATGTTACAGCAAATGGCACATGCTTCCAGATGAATGCAAATAATATTGTCTTGGATTGCGCAGGATATACAATTGCAGGAAATAGCACTGAATACGGCGTAAATATCACAGGCAAAGAAAATATAACCGTGAAGAACTGCAAAATTGTTAACTTCTCTTATGGCGTCTATATCGATGGCGCAAACTCTGGCAACCATACGATAATAAATACTGTGATAAATATCTCTCAAGCTAATGGGATCGGGATTTCTTTATTTCCCAACGTCTTTCCACCAAGTATAGCAGGCAGAACACTGATTGACAATAATACTATTGGAATCACAAATGGCGCAACTGCTGGGATGTTTATTGGTTATATAACGCGAACTAATATTACAAATAACAGGATTACTAGCGAATCTACTAATTCTAATGGAATCGCTTTGGATACAAGTACGGGTGGGGGTGTTGATGATGGGATGAATTCAACCATCTCAGGCAATGTTATAACTATGAAAGGTTCAGGAAGTCCTGGTATTGTTGCATTAGGTCTTAATAACACCATTATTTCAAATAATGAGATATATGGTGATACTGGCAGAGTTTGGGGATTATCATTATATGGTGTATACTCTGTAATCGGAAATAATATAACAGTGTATGGCTCAGGCTCAGATTCATATGGGATTCAGTTAAGTGGAGTAGGGCAGAGCAACTTAACCTCAAACATCATCAAAATCACTAACGGAACTGCCTTAGATATTTTTTCTGAGACATATACTCAAGCTCATTACAATAATACTGTTTCAGGCAATACTGTAAACGGAAAACCTATAGCATATTACTTCAATCAGGATAATCTTGTTGTAAACCACAATAATTCTCTTGGGATGGTGTTTGTAACGTTTTCAGAGAATGTTACGCTTGAGAACATCTCTCTTTCCAATGCAAACGGAATTCGGCTTAGCTTTGTAAACCATTCTCGGATAATAAACAATAATCTCACAAACGTAAGCGGAAATGGGATATGGCTGTTAAGGTCAAATAATAACACTCTCAACGTAAATAACATCAATATTACCAGTTTTTCAAGCAGTGGAATTCGCTTTGAAGACAGGTCGGATTCAAATAACCTAAGCAGCAATAACATCACAACTTCAAGAAATGATGCCAACGGTATACGGATGACTGGAAACGGTATCGGTGCTGGCAATTACTACAATATTTTTACGAATAATCTTATCACGACAACTGGCAGCAACAGCCCAGGCATAAGCTTGGAATATTCAAGAGATAATAATCTCACCTCAAATTCAGTTACAACAACAGGAAGCTCAAGCTATGGCATCAACATTACAGGCTCTCACAGTAACAGGATCACTGGAGGCAAACTAAACGCTACGAATGCCTATGACATAATATTAGCTTCAGCTTATTCAAACAACACTTTCACAAACACAACTTTCAACAGGTCTGATATCGGCTTTAATTCTGCAACTGACACGACAGCGATAATGGTCTACAGGTATTTTGATGTCACTGCGCAGAATACAACAGGCACTGCATTAACTAGCGCAAATGTGACTATCTTCAATATCTCAAGTGCAATAGTATTTAGCGGATTAAGTGACTCAAACGGAAGGATAACAACTCAAACATTGACAGAATTTTGGAAAAACGCATCTCTTACAATTTATTCAACACCTCATATATTCAACACATCACTTGTGAATTATGATACAAACTCTACTACTCTGAATCTTACTACCATCACCAGCACCCTGTTGGTCGTTCCATTAGTTTTTGAGACAACTCCTCCAGTGATCCAGATATTAAACACCTCATCAACAACAGGCGCAACATCGATCTTAAACATCACAGCAGTCACAAATGAGAATTCAACATGCAAGTTTGATACAAATAATACTGCATATGCAAATATGTCCTATAATATGACTGCATCTGCCACTGCATTGGTGCATTATGGCAATCTGTCTTTCTCTTATGATGATGGAGGGATAATCTATGTAAGATGCACTGATCCAAATCTAAACAACATGACTTCTTCTAATTCAACACTGTTTTATGTTGATATTAATACGGATTCAGCGCCTTTGATCACAAGCGTCTCTGCATCAGCAGATACAACGACTGCAACCATCACATGGACAACAAATGAATCTGCTAATGATAGTGTTAATTATGGCACTACTGTCCAGGTTGGCTCAATTACCGGAGCTAATACTTCAACTACTTTACATAGCCTCTCGCTCAGCAGCTTATCCACAAGCACAACATATTATTATTTTGTAAAATCATGTAACAATAGAAGTTTTTGTAATATTAGTTCATTAAATACCTTCACTACATCTGCACCTAGCAGCCCACCATCTTCTGGCGGCGGTGGCGGTGGTAGTAGTCCTCCACCTAGTCCACCTCCTGCACCTCCTCCAAGCCCTCCGCCTAGTCCACCTCCCTCTCCTCCTCCTGTACCTCCGCCAAGCCCACCTCCCTCTCCACCTCCAAGCCCTCCACCAAGCCCACCTCCAGCACCAGAGCCAGCTCCACCTAGCCCGCCACCAGCACCAGAGCCAGAAACTGTTGTAGAAAAAGTTCAGGAAACTGCTAAAGCAATTGCAGAAAATGTAGCTTCGACTGTAAAGGAAGCAGTTTCAGCGATAACAAATATAATTACTGGGGTTGCGCTCTGAATCAAAGCCAGTTATAACACCTCCATTGAAAGAATTTGAAAGTCTTCCTGTAAAAGTAGCAGGAGAAGACCATACTCTCACAGTTGGCAAGATAAATTATGCCAGCCAATTATCATTAAATTATGTTGAGCTTACTTTGAGAAGCGATCCAATCTCTGTCAAAGTTTTTACAGGTGAAACAATAAAGATAGATTTTCAAAAAGATGGGAAAGATGATCTGAGCATAACTATAGTAGAAGTGACAAGTGACTCAGTTGTGTTAAAATTAGTTGACTTGATAACTGGCAGAATTTCAATCACTGATGCTTTTAATCTTTTTGAAAAAACAAAATCCATAGACATCTCAAAAGCAACTGCATGTGTTAATGTCTCAAAGAAAGAAATAGTTGGCGCAGAAAAAACGAAAACAGAAACAAGCAAAGAAGAAAAGGAATCAACAGAGAAAGGAGTGACAACAGAAAAATCAGCTCTTGGTAAAGATGAAAAGCTAGAGTTAAAGAATGGTCAGAGCGTTGCAGTCGAGCCATTCAAGGTAAATTGTAAATCAGGAAGCACTGTTGATCTGCAGTTAGTTGTGCCTGTCAATTATGTTGATCTAGAAGCATTAAGATGCAAGCAAGGCATATGTAGCCCTGTTGTAGTTAAATCACTCTCTCAATTAGAATGTGGAGATGTGATATTAGATAAAACAAGAACTGAGCAGTATCTAAAACCAAAGATTGAAACTTTGAACATCACAAAAGTAGAGTTAAAATTAGACATGCCTGCAAGATCTTTAGAGACAGGCGGCAATAAGCTTACACTATTGAGCAAAAATATTCCAAAGGATCTGTCGCTTTCCCTTGATGTTTTTAGAGAAGAGATTAAACAGCCAGAAAATAACAATCTTAAGATTGTTAGTTATCCTTTAGCCATAGCAGTAAAAGGTATTGCTAAAGAGAAATTAGTCTCATTGACACAGAAATTATCTGTGCAGATAGAAGTGCCTTTGATATCAGACCCTGAAGTAGATCCTAACAGCATTTTATTGTATGCAAAAACAAAGGACGACTGGCAGCTCCTGGATGGAGCACAAGTTAAGGGGATAAGTGATGAGATAACTACTGATGAAACAGATAACGTAAAGAATAAAGTAAAAGCCACAATTGATGATATCTCCAAATTTACTGATGAAAATAACCAAGTAGTTGTTGCTTTAATCGGCTTGATCTGCAGGAACTGCGAAAGGACAAGCTTTGAAAATATTTACCTGCCTCCAGAAGGAAGTGTGGCTGCAGTAATAATGGTGCATGGCTTAGGAAGCTCTCCTGCAACATTCAACGACATCATAAATGATATCCGTTTCACTAAACAGCCTTGGCAAGCCTGGACATTTGCATATCCTAGCAGCAAGACAACGGTCGAGAATGGAAAAGAGCTTGCAGACAATCTGCAGAAGAACGAAAAGCTGTTTGAAAACATCTATATCATCGGCCATAGCTTAGGCGGCATAGTCACACAGCGTGCATTATCATATGCAGCTGAGGAAAATAATAAAGATGCAACTAAATATACATTCATTAAAAAAGTAAAGAAAGCGATTATTGTAGGAAGCCCTAATGATAAGGTTGCTGGAAGTGATGCATTCAAGCTGTTGTTCAAATACATGGTAAATGTAAAGACAGGTAGCTCTTTGTTTGATGTTAATTCTGCTGCAGTCAAAGAGCTTGCTGAGCAGAAGAACATCCCTAAAGTATCTGGTATAGATTATTTTGTAATCGCTGGAACAAAACCATATGAGCTTAATACAGCATTATTCACCATAAGGACAGACAAGATCTTTGGGTTAAGCGAGACAAATGACGGCATTGTAACGATCACAAGCGCGCAGCGCATAGGCGGAGAATACATAAATGACCGTTGCAAGAATTACTGGGAGATCCCTGAGACTCACACTGCACTGATCGATAATGAGCAGTCAAGGATAATCATTGAAAAACTTATCGCAAGAGAGATTGAAAAAGACATAAAAAGCAGAGAAGTGTCTGTGAGCAGCCAATATATCCAGCTTCAGATCCCAGAATGCAGCTCAGATGACAAATATGTTGTAGTCGGAAAAGCCGTGAAAAAAGAGAAAGTTGAGGATAAGACAGGGTGCAGCTGTGGCAATGGGTATTGCGGTGCAGGAGAAGACCAAATTACTTGTCCAACTGACTGCGCTAAATTCTTCAGGGAAGAAAATCTATGCAAGCCAGCAATTGCAGCAACAGCATTGTTTGGGCTGATAGCATTAGCAGTAATAAGCATCCTGATCTATTATGGAGTCCAGCAGGAATCTCTTCAGAGAAGATTAAGGAAAGCATTGTTCTGGCTGGAAATATTATTCATATTGTTGTTTGCATTTAACCTATTGACTTGCGGCATAAAAGCAGGCATATTCCTGATAGAAGTGTTTGCGATCATTGTGTTGTTTATTTACATGTATAAGCACAAGAAAGCTCTTGGTATATTAGGTGATTTAACAATAACCCGAGCAGCAGGCGAAACAACAGGCGCAGCATTGACAACCATAGATCAAGCAGAGTTGCCAGTTGATAATGATGTTGATAATACACTTAAGAAACAGGAAGAAAAGAGAGAACAAGAAATACTTGCAAAACAACAAGCAGTAGAAGCTAAACAGCAAAAAAACATGGAAAAAGAGGAGGCAAGACAGCAAGCAATATTAGCCAAGCAACAAGAAACATTGGCTAAGCAGCAAGAATTGTTGGCAAAACAGCAGAAAAAACAATTCAGTAAAGAGCAGATGCAGCTATTGATCCAGAAAAGACAGGAGTTCAACAAGCAGAAAAAAAAGTTTGCATTTATTCAGAAACAGAAAGACCTTAAGGAGATGCAGCTGAAAGCCTTGAAAAAATATAATGAGGAGAATAAGAGAGAGAAGCTTGAAACTCCAGCTACGTTTGCATATAGATTATTATCTATGGTTGTCACTCCATTTAATAAATATGACCATCACCTTGACTGGATATATGATGTGCTGGAGAAAGCTTATGTTGCGTATAATTCTGGCAAAAAAGAAGAGGCAAAGAAATTCTATGTGAGAGCAGCTGAAATCTATAAGTTATTGCCATTTGACAAGAAGATTAAGGTGTATTATGCGCTGAGGAAATTAAGAGATCTGTTATATTAGAGGAATTCCTATGAAATTCTAAGCAAATTTTAAATACTCTCGTCTATAAATCAAGCATTTATGGATAGACAAACCACTCGGAACTCTCAAAAAAACATAAATGAACCTATCAGATCAGCTTCACTGCAAACTAAATCACTGCAGTTTGACAAACACATCTATTTAGACAACGCTGCTACAACAAGGATTGCAGATGAAGTATTGCAAGCAATGGCTGAAGCACTGAAATATAATTATGGTAATGCAAGTAGTTTGCATACCTCTGGCATAAAAGCAAAAAATGCACTTGAGAATGCAAGAAGCAAGATAGCTGCTTTCATAAATGCAGAGCCAAGTGAAATATTCTTCACTTCTGGTGCAACTGAATCGATAAATACAATAATCAAGCAGATTGCATTTATGTTTGGAAACACAAATGATGGTGCAAATGCTAATATTAATTCAAATGCAGCTACAAACAAAAAAAATCACATCATCACTTCCAACCTAGAGCACCATGCAGTATTGAATACCTGCAAATTTCTCGAGCAGAATGGCTGCGATGTAACTTACCTAAAAGTTGATAAATTTGGTATGGTAAATCTAGAAGATGTTGCTTCATCAATTACTTCTAAAACTATTCTTGTCTCAATAATGCATGCAAACAATGAGATAGGCACAATACAACAAATAGAAGAGATTGCGCAGATATGCAAAAAGCACAACGTATTGTTCCACACAGATGCTGTCCAGACATTTGGCAAATTACCTATTAATGTAAAAAAAATGAACATTGATTTCTTATCAGCAAGTTCACATAAATTGCATGGCCCAAAAGGAGTTGGTCTCTTATATGTTCGTAAAGGCATTAAGTTAGTCCCTTTACTTCATGGCGGCACACAGGAAAATAATTTCCGTTCTGGGACAGAGAATATTCCTACAATTATTGGATTTCAAAAAGCTGTTGAGATTGCGCAAAAAAATATGCATGAGGAAACTGTAAGAATATCAAAATTGCGAGACAAATTGATAACTGATGTTCTGCAAAAAATACAAGGCTCTTCCCTTAATGGCCATCCAACACAAAGATTGCTGAACAATGCGCATTTTTCGTTCAAGTTTGTAGAAGGCGAGCAGATATTGAAATATCTTGACGCGCATGGCATAGAAGTTTCTACTGGAAGCGCATGCACATCAAAAAACCTTGAGCCAAGCCATGTCCTGAAAGCAATTGGATTAAAAGCAGCAGAGCTGCATGGCTCTGTCCGCATAACGTTAAGTAGATACACGACAGAAGATGAGATTGATTATTGCGTTGAGATGTTAGAGGATGCAGTTAATAAGTTGAGGAAGATATGATTTGAAATTTATTAATTTATTCTGGTTGCTTTATCTTAATTCAGTTTATCTGCTTACAAACTCAGCAGCAACCCCGTCCCTTTTGAACGTCATGCTCTCCTTAATTCCAGTTATATACACTTCTCCTTTCTTATCAAAACTAATAGTAATCATTGTAGGCATCTCTATCCCCATGTAGCCTGACATAGATGTTATGCCTATTGCATGATTGCCTTCTGCCTGAAAATCTAATCTTACCCTGTAAGGACGATTATCTCCCCACATATATCCTATGCCAATTCTCTTTCTATCTTTAACCTTAACAGGAACAACTATCCCTCCTAGTCCAACCCTTAAACTCAATGGAGCTAATAAGTCTTGCATCACTTTTTTACGGATATTTTTTCTTTTGACAGTGATGTTCCAAGGGCTATCTACGTCAATGTTTCCATCACCAGAACTGAATTCGATCTGCTCATATTGATTTGCTGCACGATAAAAGAATTCGCAATACGTGATCCATTCACCGTCTTTTTTTAATTTATGCACTGTAACCAATGGCCTTAAACCATGCTCTGTCATAATAGCTAATTCCTTTGATCTTTGGTAAGAGACATTATCAGCAATCCTTACAAGACGCCTTACTATAGGCTCTACAAATTCAATTACAGGCTTCAATTTCGTCTCATTCTCTAAATAATATAATCTTAATGCTTTTCCATTCATCTGAGCTCTTTCTGTTTCTGCCTGGATTATCTCAGCTAACCTATTATTTATTGCAGGATTTTTACCAAGCCTGAAATTATTGCCTACATTCTGTATTGCAAACCATGATGTTGCAGCATTAATCTCTACAAATGGTATCAAGCCAGATACATTTACATCATACTCATATCTTGCATCTGTAATATTGCCTGATTCTGCAATCTCATCTAATTTATTTAACCCTATATGAGAAACGTCAGCATCAGTTGCTTTTGTGAGTGCAATCCTCTCAACTTTAGCCTCTGAAATAACTTCAGCTTGTGTGCATGCAGCAACAGGCAGTATTCCAAGCGCAACAGCTAATGCTAGATCATTTATGTTTAAATTTTTCCTCACCATGAAAACAAAAAGAAAATAAGTTATATAAAAAACTTTGTATGTCTAATGTATTAGTAAATCATCCAATTTCTTTAACTTCTTTTTTTTTCTCTTATAAAAAAATACTACCCCAAAGAATATCCCTACTGCTAAAAACACAAGCCCAAAAAGCAATACAAAATAAATGCCCCATGATAGTCCTTTTTCAAGCACAGAATTTTCAGGATTATTAGGGTCATAATAAACACTTATTCTTGCATCAAGCGGATATTTTGCAACTACTTCTTCAGAATGCTTTATGTTGCTGCTCCAATACTCTCCAAACGAGACTCTGTTTGAAGTAAAGCTCTTGTCGCTTATGTTGTAAAAATACGCAATCCTAGGGTAATATGTTACCTGTCTTGATCCATCAGACTCATAGCTTTCCATTTTCTCTATCCTTGATCCTATGATGATGCCTTCAACTCCTGGCCAT
>Ga0209211_10002552_pt1 | contig 31133 bp, 28 predicted proteins | sample RifGroA2_FD_183992 | JGI IMG/M metagenome (GOLD analysis project Ga0209211, IMG submission 183992) | Groundwater microbial communities from Rifle, Colorado, USA - Groundwater A2 (SPAdes) (version 2) | ecosystem: Environmental > Aquatic > Deep subsurface > Groundwater | place: Rifle, Colorado...
GCCGGATTCGAGCAGCGGCCACCAGGCGTCGATGTTGCGCCGGGCGTCGTCGCGCGCGCCTTCCGCGTCGTTGAGATGCAGGCGCACCGCGCCGCAGCAACCCGCCTCGGGCGATTCGATCATCTGGATGCCCAGACGGTCCAGCACGCGCCGCGCCGCGCCATTGATGTTGGGATACATCGAGGGCTGCACGCAACCGGCGAGCGCGATCAGGCGCCGCGCGTGACTGCGTTGCGGCGCGGGGCCGGCGGCGGACAGCGGCGGCACCATGGCGCGCAGCGCGCCCGGCAGCACCATCCGCACCGCCTGCCCGAGTTTCATCGCCGCACCGAACAGCGCCGAACGCGGCAGCAGGTTTTTCAGCAAGCCGCGCGCGACTGCATCGCCGCCGGTGCGCGGCACCTTGCTTTCGACCACCGCGCGGCCAATGTCGAGCAGGCGCGCATACCTCACGCCCGAGGGGCAGGTGGTTTCGCAGGACCGGCAACTCAGGCAGCGGTCGAGATGCAGGCGGGTCTTTTCAGTAGGCTGGGCGCCTTCCAGCACTTGCTTGATCAGATAGATGCGTCCGCGCGGACCGTCGAGTTCGTCGCCCAGCAACTGATAGGTCGGGCAGGTCGCCGTGCAGAAACCGCAATGCACGCAACGCCCGAGGATTTCCTCGGCCTCGCGACCGTCTGCGGTATGTCGAATGAAATCGGCGAGATGCGTTTCCACGTTCAGAGTTCCGGATACAGGCGGCCGGGATTGAATACGCCGTAGGGATCGAAGCTCTGCTTGAGCCGGCGGTGCACTTCCATCAGCGCCGGCGGCAGCGGCGCGAAGACGCCGCCTGCCTTGTCGCCGCCGCGAAACAGGGTCGCGTGCCCGCCCGCCTTCGCCGCGGTTTCACGCAGGCCGGCGACATCGACCGCACCGCGCAGCCAGCGTTGGGCGCCGCCCCATTCGATCAGTACCGGCCCCGGCAGATCCAGCGGCGGCGTCACCGACGGCAACGACAACCGCCACAGCGGGGCATCTCCGGCAAAAAACGACGTTGCCTGCTCGCGCAGCGCAGCCCAGAAGCGCTCCGCCTCGGCATCGACAACGCGCTCGCCCCCAAGCTTTTCGCATGCGACCGTAACTGCGGCCGGCGCGCCGGACAGCCGCAGCGTCAGCACGTTGTCCTGCCAGCAGCTTGCGGCCAACGGCACGGGCTGACCGGCCCAGCGGTTGATGGCGGCAAGCGCCTGGTCTTGCGTCATCTCGAAGCGCAGCGTCGTGTCGGCCAGCGGCAGCGGCAATACCTTGAGCGATACTTCGAGGATCAGGCCCAGCGTACCGAGGCTGCCGGTGACCAGACGCGAAACGTCGAAGCCGGCGACATTCTTCATCACCTGACCGCCGAATTTCAGCTCACGGCCTTCGCCGTCCATCAGCTTCACACCGAGCACGAAGTCGCGCAGACTGCCGACCGCGGCCCGCCGCGGCCCGGACAGCCCGGCGGCCACGGCGCCGCCGATGGTGGCGCCGCCAACAAATGTGCCGCCGAGAGCGGCAGTGCCGAACTGCGGCGGCTCGCAGGCGATGCACTGCCGCCGTGTCGCCAGCACCGACTCTATCTCGCCCAGCGGCGTGCCGGCGCGCGCCGTGATCACCAGTTCGGTCGGCTCGTAGCCGAGAATACCGCTGTAGTGGCGCGTATCGAGAATCTCGCCGGCCAACGGCCCGCCGTAGAAGTCCTTGCTGCCGCCACCGCGCAAACGCAGAGGCCTGCGTTCGAGAATGCGCGAACGAAATTCCGCGACGCGATCGCTCATCGCGCACTCCCGGTCAAACGGTACTCGGAACAGTGACGCGGCGTCGGCACCGCCTTGCCGGGGTTGAGCAGCGCCAGCGGATCGAAGGCGGCCTTGACGGCGTGGAAGGCATCGAGTTCCTCGGCGGAAAACTGCACGCACATCTGCTTGATCTTTTCAATGCCAACGCCATGCTCGCCGGTGATGGTGCCACCGACCTCGACCGACAGTTCAAGAATCCTGGCGCCGAAAGCAATGGCGCGTTCCAGCTCGCCTGGGTTGCGCGCATCGAACATGATCAGCGGATGCAGGTTGCCATCGCCGGCATGAAAGACATTGGCGCAGCGCAGGCGAAATTCCGCGGACAGCTCGGCGATGCGAGTCAGCACGCGTGCCAGGTGCTTGCGCGGAATCGTGCCGTCCATGCACAGATAGTCGGGCGTGATGCGCCCCACCGCCGGAAACGCCGCCTTGCGCCCGGCCCAGTATTTGAGCCGCTCCGCCTCGCTTTGCGAAATGCGCAGATTGCGCGCGCCGTTGTTCTCCAGCAGCGTCGACATAACAGCGATTTCATCGGCGACCTCCTCCGCCGTGCCGTCGGACTCGGCGAGCAGAATCGCCGCGGCGGTCAGATCGTAGCCGGCACGAACGAAGTCTTCGACGGCTGCCGTGGCGAGTTTGTCCATCATCTCCAGCCCGGCGGGCAGGATGCCGGCAGCGATGATGGCCGCCACCGCATTGCCCGCCTCGATCGCGCTGTCGAAACTGGCCATCACCACCTGGGCGGTGCGCGGTTTCGGCGTCAGCCTGACGGTGGCCTCCAGCACCACGCCGAGCATGCCTTCGGAGCCGATCATCAGCGCCAGCAGGTCGTAGCCGGGAGTATCCAGCGCATGCGAACCGATCTCCATCACCTCGCCGTTCATCAGCGCCACGCGCAGCCGCACCACGTTGTGCAAGGTCAGTCCGTACTTCAGGCAATGTACGCCGCCGGCATTTTCAGCGATGTTGCCACCGATGGTGCAGGCGATCTGCGAACTCGGGTCCGGCGCGTAATAGAGGCCGCAGGGCGCCGCCGCTTCCGAGATCGCCAGGTTGCGCACGCCGGGCTGCACCCGCGCCAGACGGGCCGCCGGGTCTATTTCCAGTATGCGCATGAATTTCGCCAGGGACAGGACCACGCCACGCACCACCGGCGTGGCGCCGCCGGAAAGGCCGGTGCCGGCGCCGCGCACCACCACCGGCACGTGTCGCGCGTAGCAGACCTTCAGCACCGCCAGCACCTGCTCGTCGTTATGCGGCAATGCCACCGCCCAGGGCAGGCAACGGTAGGCGGTAAGGCCGTCGCACTCGTACGGCTTCAGTTCTTCGTCGGCAAACAGCAGCGCTTCGGACGGCAACAGGTGCGCGAGTTCGGTCAGCAACGCCTCGCGATCCGTGCCCGCAAGTCCTGGCGCTGAAGCGGCAGTGTGTTCGGACTGACTCATCGTTCCTTCTCCGCCGCGTCGATCAGAATCGCCCTGAAGTCATTGACGTTGGTGCGTGTCGGGCCGGTGACGATCAGGTCGCCCAGAGCATTAAACACGCCATACGCGTCATTCTCGACCAGGCGCGCGCGCAAATCAATTCCGGCGGCGGCGGCGCGCGCCGCTGTGTCCGGCGTCAGCAACGCGCCGGCGTTGTCTTCCGAACCGTCGATGCCGTCGGTGTCGCAGGCGATGGCATGGATGCGGCCATGGCCGCCCAGTGCCAGCGCCAGCCCGAGCAGAAATTCGGCATTGCGTCCGCCGCGCCCGCCGCCGTGCACCGTGACCGTGGTCTCGCCGCCGGAGAGCAGCACGCAGGGCGCCGCCAGCGGCACGCCATGCGCGGCGGCGGACAGCGCAATGCCGCCCAGCACGCGCGCCACTTCGCGCGCCTCGCCCTCGATGGCGTCCCCCAGCACCAGTGGTGCAATGCCTTGCGCGCGCGCCGCCTCGGCCGCCGCCGCGAGCGAGTCTTGCGCCGTGGCGACGATATGCGACTCGCAACGCGCAAAACCGGCATCGTTGGTCTTGGGCGTTTCGCCAGCGCCCGTCAGCAGGACCTGCCGCGCCGCGGCGGGAAGTTCGATGGCATAGCGATCGACGATCTCCAGCGCCTCGGCGCAGGTTGTCGGATCGGGCACGGTGGGCCCGGAAGCGATGGTGGACAAAGCGTCGCCCGGCACATCGGAAATCGCCAAAGTCAGCACTCGCGCCGGCGCGGCGGCGAGCGCCAGACGGCCGCCCTTGATGGCCGAGAGATGTTTCCTGACGCAGTTGATCTCGCCAATGCTGGCGCCGCAGCTCAGCAAAGCCGTGGTCACGGCGCGCTTCTGCTCCAGCGTGATGCCCGCCATCGGCGCCGCGAGCAAGGCCGAACCGCCGCCGGAGAGCAGCACCAGCACCAGGTCGTCCGCCGTCAGCCCCTTTACGGCGTCGAGAATGCGCACGGCTGCCTGCTGCCCCGCGGCATCGGGCGCGGGATGCGCCGCTTCGACGACTTCGATGCGCCGGGTCGGCGCGCCATGTCCGTAGCGCGTGACGACGAGGCCGGAATACCGCGACGGATCGCCGCGCCAGTGCTCCTCGACAGCCCGCGCCATGGCGGCGGCCGCCTTGCCAGCGCCGACTATCACCGTTCGGCCACTTGGCGGTTCGGGCAACCAGGCCGGCAGGCAACGCGCCGGATCGGCGGCGGCCACGGCGGCATCGAACAGGCCGCGCAGCACGGCTCGCTGCCTGGCGTAGTTCATCGCCACGACTCCATCCAGCCGAAACTGTCCTCGGTTCGCCCGCTCGGCATATATTCGCAACCGACCCAGCCGGCATAGCCAATGCGGTCGAGATGCCGCAACAGAAAGGGAAAGTTGATCTCGCCGCTACCGGGTTCATGCCGTCCCGGATTGTCCGCCAGTTGAACGTGGCCGATATGCGGCAGGTGTTCCTGCAATGTGCGGGCCAGATCGCCCTCCATCGCCTGGGCATGGTAGATGTCATATTGCAGACGCAGATTGTCGCTGCCAACCGCCTTGATCAGCGCCAGCGCGGCGCGCGTGGTGGCGACAAAATATCCCGGCGTGTCACGCGTGTTGATCGGCTCCAGCAACAATTCAATGCCCGCGCGCCGGGTCACCGCAGCAGCAAAGCGCAGGTTCTCGATCAGGGTTTCACGCGCCTTGTCATGGTTGATGTCGCCGGGCGCAATGCCCGCCAGGCAATTGAGTTTTGCGCAGCCCAGCAGTCGGGCGTATTCGATGGCCTGGCCGACGCCGTCCTGAAACTCGGCGATGCGCCACGGGTGGCAGGCAATGCCGCGCTCTCCCGCCGCCCAGTCGCCCGCCGACAGATTGAAGAGGACTACTTCAAGACCCGAGGTCATCGCCACCTCGGCCAGCGCCGCACGGTCGAAGTCGTATGGAAAATGAAACTCGACCGCGACAAATCCGGTCGCGCGCGCCGCCGCGAAGCGCTCGAGAAAGGGTCGCTCCGTGAACAGAAAGGAAAGGTTCGCGGCAAAGCGTGGCATGCGACGATTATATGTCTCCGCTGCAATCGCATCGGAGACGGTATCCAGGCGATATGTCCCTGTCGGCGCGTGCCAGAGGCGACGCTGCATTGTCGCCTTGCGTGCGCCAACCGTTGATGAATACCGATCTTTGTGATTTTTGGGCGGGCGGGTACAGTGCGTCCATTACCCGACGATTTCCTTGCACAAGACACCAGCACCATGAGCCCCACCCCCGGCACCATGCCGCACACCAGCGCACGCTATACCCGCATTGCCATCGGCCTGCACTGGCTGATCGCCGTCGCCCTCATCGGCAGCTTTGCGGTCGGCCTGTACATGGTCGACCTGCCGCTGTCGCCGCAAAAGCTCAGGATCTACTCGTGGCACAAGTGGGCCGGCGTGACGATCTTCCTGTTCGTGATGCTGCGCTTGAGCTGGCGGCTGTTGCATCGTCCGCCGGAACTGCCCGCCACCATGCCGGCCTGGCAAATCAAGGCGGCGCAAGCGACGCATACGCTGCTCTACCTGCTGATGTTCGCCGTGCCGCTCTCCGGCTGGCTGATGAGTTCGGCCAAGGGCTTTCAAACCGTTTATTTCGGCGTGTTGCCGCTGCCGGATCTTCTGGGCAAGAACGAGGAACTGGGCGATCTGCTGCAGCAGGCGCACAGGATGCTCAACTTCGGCATGGCGGCGCTGGTGGTCGCCCACCTCGGCGCCGCGCTCAAGCACCATTTCATCGACCGCGACGAGGTGCTGGTCCGCATGATTCCTTTTGTCGGCAATACCCGGGAAGGATTGAAATGAAGCCCGGACCGATCAGTCAAACATTCGGCTACGCCTTGCTCGCCGCTTCGTTAAGCACGGCGCCCGCCGCGCACGCCATCGAATTCAATCAGGTGCAACTCGACAAGAGCGCGCTCTCGTTTGTCTCGAAGCAGATGAACGTGCCGGTCGAGGGCCGGTTCAAGAGCTTTCGCGGCAAGCTGGCGTTCGACCCGGCGAAACCCGCCGCCGCCAAAACCGAGCTGGAAATCGACATAGGCAGCATCGATGCCGGATCAAAGGAAGCCAATGACGAAGTGGCAAGCAAAGCCTGGTTCGACACCAAGGCGTTTCCGACCGCGAAGTTCGTGTCGATTTCGGTCAAGCCCCTCGGTGGCAACCGCTTTGAAGTCGCCGGAAAGATGACCATCAAGGGCAGGACGCTGGGCCTGACCACGCCCGTCACGCTGCGCCAGGAAGGCACCAGCGCCATTTTCGAAGGCAGTCTTGTGCTCAAGCGTGGCGACTATGCCATTGGCGAAGGCATGTGGACCGACTACGGTACCGTCGCCAACGAAGTGCAGGTCAAGTTCCGTCTGGTGGCCAGTGCAACCCCGGTCGCCGCGAAGTAAGTTGATTCAACTTAAGTCAGGAGAAAACCCATGAACAAGCTCGCTCTCGCCTCCACCCTTTTTGCTTTCGCGGCCTTTCCCGTCGCCGCCGTCGCCGCCCCCGAAACCTATGCGATCGATCCCGTCCATACCGCGCCGCGTTTCGAGTACAACCACCTCGGCTATTCCAACCAGATGCACCGCTTCGACAAGACCAGCGGCAAGATCGTCCTTGATCGCGCCGCCCGGAGCGGATCAGTGGACGTCAGCATCGACGCCAAATCGGTCAACACCGGCTACGCGCTGTTCAATCAGCACATTCAGGACTTGGACTACTTCGACACCGCCCAATATCCCGTCATCACCTTCACCTCAACCGCGGTCAAGTTCGATGGCGACAAGCCGGTGGCCGTCGACGGCAATCTGACCATCAAGGGCGTGACCAGGCCGGTCACACTGAACGTAACGTCCTTCCACGCCATGCCGCACCCGATGCTCGGGAAAGACGCCATCGGCGCCAACGCGGTCACCAGGATCAAGCGCTCTGACTTCAACATGGGCAAGCACGCGCCTTACGTCAGCGACGAAGTCACCCTCGGCATCGCCGTTGAAGCCATCATGGAATAGTCGGCGCTGACGGGACGGTGAATCATGCCGTCCCGGGATTCAACTTGAAGCACCCCAAATCGCAGAATGGCAAGGTGGTGGCGAAGAATGATGTCGGCTATGATTCGCGGACACATGGCAAAGATACTGCTCTCCATCCTGCTGACGATGCTGACGGGGGCGACGCTGGCGATCGAGCCGGTTCGCAATCCAGCGCCCAACATGGCACAGAAGCGGATCGCCCTGGTGATCGGCAACAGCAAATATCCCAATGCGCCATTAAAAAATCCCGCCAACGACGCCCGCGACATGGCGGGAGCCTTGCGTCGCCTCGGCTTTCAGGTGATCGAAAAAACCGACGTGACGCAGAAGGAAATGAACCGGGCCATCACCCAGTTTGGCGAAAAGCTCTCTGCCGACAGCATCACAATATTCTTCTATGCCGGTCACGGCATGCAGGTTCGGGGAAAGAATTACCTGATCCCCATCGACGCCCAGATTGCTTCCGAGAACTCGGTTCGGAGCGAAACCGTCGACGTCGATTCGGTGCTTGACCAGTTGAATGCCAGCCCGCTGAATGTGGTGATTCTCGACGCCTGCCGCAACAATCCTTTCGAGCGCAAATTCCGCAGCGCCGGGGGCGGCCTCGCGCAGATGGATGCGCCCAAGGGTACGCTGATCGCCTACGCCACGGCGCCGGGCAAGGTGGCCTCGGACGGCGAGGGTAGAAACGGCCTGTATACCCAGGAACTGCTGAAGCTGATCCAGACGCCGGGCCTGCCGGTGGAAGGGGTGTTCAAGAAAGTCAGGTCCAGCGTGGCCCGCGCCACGGGGGACAACCAGATTCCCTGGGAAGCCTCATCCCTGACCGGCGACTTCTACTTCAAGGCGCCCGCCGCAGGCGCGACCGGCCTTCCCGCCGAACCGCCGCAGCAGGCGGCGACGTCCCCCGACCCCGCCGCCATCGAACTGGCCTACTGGGATGGCGTCAAGGACAGCCGCGAGGCGGAGGCCTTCAAGACCTACCTCGACCAATACCCGGACGGACGCTTTGCCGCGCTGGCCAAGGTCAGGATGCGGGAGTTGAGCGTCGAACCGGTATCGAAACCCGTCGCAGCGCCTCGGCGGAGCGGCGCAACCGATTTCATGGAAGGCACCTGGGAGTATCAGATTGACAACAGCCGGGCCCACATCATCGTGCACTGGAACCCGGCCACGAGCCAATTCGAGGGGGTGCTTTCCAAACAGGACCGAGGTACCCACGCGGTCGGATTCACGCTGGGCGAACTCGTCTGGAAAGCGCGACTGACTGACGATCCCAAGCGTCTCCTGGAAAGCCAGATGTTCAGGACCAGCCTCAAAGGAGTCCCCACCGGCTTCAAATGGCTTGAGGGCGAGATCAACCTCGATCGATCCAGTGCCGACGAACTGGTCACGGCCTTCGCGAAACTGCGCAGAATCAAGAATTGAGGAGCGTGCCAAAGAAGTCGGCGCTGGCGGCACGGCGATTCATGCCGACAATCGTCGCGGCGCTCAGGCAGGACGGCGGCGCGACTTCCATGCCGCCACGCCCTGCACGATTTCGGAGAAGGGCAGCTCCGCCAGATCGCCATAGCGTTCCTGCGCCAGGCGCACCAGGCGCCGCACGTCGGGCGCCACCGCGTCGGCATCGAGCAGGGTCTTCAAGCCGTCGAGCCCGCCGCACTGAATCTTCATCACCATCGCGTGCGGCAGTATGCGACGGGTGCCGGTGAGCCCCAGCGCAAACGCCGACTTGTCGCGCAGCAGGGCGGACATCTGCGCGCAAACCGCCCGCGCCACCGGCTGGGCGCAGGCTATCGTTTCGCGCTCGCCGATCTGGTGCCGCACCGCCAGCTCGCAGGCCGCATGACGCGCCAGCAGCGCACGCCCGAAAACGCAAGGCAGGCGATTGATTTCGCCCTTGGCGTGACGAAAGGCGGCTTCGTCGACCACGGGATCAGCGAGAAATAACTCGTTCGGAGCGACTGGTGATAGTCGAGCGAAGCGAGCCGATCAGTAGCCCCCCGTGAGGGGCGAGGCGGGGTTTCGCACCGCATGCGGTGCGCCGCCGCAGCCGGCTGGCTGTGCAAAGCCAGCCGTGGGCCGCGAAGCGGATGGGGGGGCGGGCCTTCAATTTGCCCTTCGCGCGTTTCATCTTCTGCGGGTGGAGCTTGCTGCCATGAGCGTCAGTAGTCCTCCCCCGCCATCGGCGCTTCCCTGGGCGGCTGGTTGAGCAGATCCTCGGCTTGCAGTTCGTTCTCGGCAAATATCATCCTGATCGCCGCACCGTCACCCGGACCGGCCTCGCGACGCAAGCGCTTGCCCTCCAGCGAGGCCTCTTTGTAAGCATCGAACTGGCTGAGTTTCACGAGCTGACGAATCGGCCCCATCGGCGTTATGCGATAAATGTAGTACGGCATCGGATTTACTCCACGTAACGTTTGCTGGCCCGACGACGGCCGGGTTTCGATTTCTGGATGATGACCCCTTTGACTGCGGTCAGGTCGGGAATATCCGCCGCCGGATAGGCGGGATTCAGCGCCTGCAAGCGCCATCCCGCGCCATGCCGGACCAACTGGCGGAAAATCCATTCGTCGGCGAGCCGTGCCAGCACAAACGAGCCGTCGCTGGCCAGCCCTTCCGGCTCGATCACGATCACCTCGCCCTCGACGAACTCCGGTTCCATGCTGTCGCCCAGCACCATCAGGGCGAAAGCTTCGTCCGCCGCACAGGCGTCGGCTTCGCTGTCGGCGCCTTGTGGCTGAATGGGGATGGTGCGTCGGGACTGGGTCATGGCGACTCGGTCATGACATCAGGGCGAAACGGATAAAAATTGGCCATTGCGACATGTTTGCAAGCATAGCGAAGCGCGGGACTGGCGCGCTTCCAAAATTTTTATGGTCGATTGAACAGCAGGAAGCACCCGCATTGAATCCTGGCTGCGGACGCCGGGGATCAGCCGGATCGGCGAATGCAGGCGCGGCTTGGGTGCGGGGCATTTGCGCCGAGAGGATAGAATGCCGAAATGAGGCTCTGCGAGTCAGTTGGGATGGCGCACATGCAATCCAGTTGGATATTTCCGGCGCTGCTCATCGCGACATGCGGGATGCCGCAGACGCTGCTCGCGGCCGATGACGTCACCGCCATGAATCTGGACGATTTGCTGCGTGTCGAAGTGCAGGGCGCCTCGCGCTATGCACAGCCGCTGACCGAGGCGCCGTCCACGGTGACGGTGGTTCCCGCCGCCGACATACGCCGCTTCGGCTTTCGCGACATCGGCGAGGCGCTGCAATCGGCACGCGGCGTCTACACCAGTAACGACAGGGTTTACAGCTATCTCGGCGTGCGCGGCTTCAGCCGGCCCGGCGACTACAACACGCGCATCCTGCTGCTGGTGGATGGCGCGCGCAGCAACGATCCGATCTACGATCAGGCGCTGGTCGGCAATGAAGCCCCGGTCGACATCGACTGGATCAAGCGGCTTGAGTTCGTCCCCGGCCCATCTTCCGCCAGCTACGGTGGCAATGCGCTGTTCGGCATTGTCAATGCGGTGCTATGGACCGGCGCCGATCTCAACGGCAGCCGCGTTTCGCTCGATGCCAGCGATGCGGGTGGCGGCAGGGCCAGCCTGCTTTCGGGCGGACGCACCGCCGCCGGACTGGATTGGGTGGCCGGCATCAGCGCCTATCAGCGACGCGGCGGCGATCTCTACTTCGCCGAGTACGATAGCCCCGGAGCCAGCGACGGCGTCGCGCGCAAACGCGACGGCGAGCGCTACCTCAAGGCCATGCTGAAGGGCAGTTGGCAAAACTGGCGGGGCAGCGCGACGTTTTCACAGCGCCGGAAGAACGTGCCCACCGCCTACTATGGCACCGTATTCAATGCGCCGGGCAACTTCGTGCAGGATACGGGATATCACGTCGACGTCGCCCGCACCTCGACCTTGGCCGAAGCCCTGGACCAGCAACTGCGCGTTCATTTCGGCCACTACGCCTATGACGCCGACTACCCCTTTGCCGGCGACCTCAACCGCGACGTGACGCGCGCCGACTGGTGGAGCGCCGAATGGCAACTCACCTGGACCGGCTGGCGCCGTCACCGCCTGCTCGCCGGCATCGAAGCGCGCAACTATGCGCGTCTGGAGCAACGCAACTTCAATCTCTCGCCGCGCGTTGACAACCTCGACGACCGCCACCAGGGCCGTACTTTGGGGATCTTTGTCCAGGACGAATGGCGCTTCGCCCCCGGCTGGCTGGCCAACTTCGGGCTGCGCCTGGATAGCCAGACCACCGCGCCCACCATCGCCTCGCCGCGCGCGGCCCTGATCTGGCATCCGCGCGACGAGATCACGCTGAAGCTGATGGCGGGGAGCGCCTTTCGCGCGCCCAACGACTACGAACGCCACTATGGCGACAACGGAATTTCGCAAAAGGGCAACCCCGACCTGCGCCCGGAACGCATCCAGACCCGCGAAGCAGCGCTCGACTTCACACCAACGCCGACGCTGCGCCTCGGCATCGGTCGCTACCAATACACCCTGCGCGACCTGATCGATCAGGAGACCGATCCCGCCGACGACCTGCTGGTCTACCGCAATCGCGATAGGCTTTCGGCCAGCGGCTGGGAGACCGACATCGAAATGATGTTTGGCGGCGGCTGGCGCGTGCGCGGCAGCCTGGCCTGGCAGTCCATCGATCAACCCGGCGGCGAGCCGGTCAACTCGCCGCGCCGGCTGGGCAAGCTGCTGGTCGATGGGCCCCTCACTTCGCTCGGCGCCACCTTGGGCGTAAACCTGCAGGCGGCGGGGCCGCGCCGCAGCCTGCTCGGCAGCGTTGCCGGTCATGTCACCGGCAACGTCATGCTGCGCCAGGCGCCACGGCGCGGTCACGGCCTGTGGAGCCTCGGCATCTACAATCTGGCGGGCAATCGCTATCGCGATCCGCTCGGCGCCGAAGTCGCGCCCATCGATAGCCTCGAACGCGACGGGCGACAGTGGCGCTTGCGCTGGGAACTGGAACTCTGATGTGGCGGCGCCACTGCACGGCGGTGCTGGCGGCCCTGCTGCTGGCCTTCCCCGGCCATTCGGCGTGGGCGGCCGAACGCGCCGACGAAACCGAAGTCAAGGCGGCCGTAATCTACAACCTGCTGCTGTTTGTTCACTGGCCGGCACGGACACCCCCGGCTGGTAGCTTCCGCTTCTGCGTTTTAGAGGATGGCGCGCTGACCAACGCGCTGCGTCATCACGAAAGAAAAGCGGTGCGAGGACAAGCGCTCGAAATCCGCCTCGTCGGCAGCGCACCCGAGGAACTCGACACCTGTGTCGCGGTGATGGTGGAAGCGGGCAACCCCGGCGTCCTCGCGCGACTCGGCGTGCTGACCCGCGACCGCGCCCTGCTGGTGATCGCCGAGGGCAGCGACGCGGTGGATCGCGGTGCCATGATCGGTCTGTATACCCATAGTGGTCGCGTTACTTTCGACATTGACCGAGGCGCGATGAAAAGGAGCGGACTGGAGCCCAGCTCCAGGATTCTGCAACTGGCACGAACGCTGACCGAGTGAACCCATGAGCGATAGCCGACTGCGCAACTACTGGCGACTCAACATGCTCTCGACCGGGAGTGCATTGCTGATCGCGCTGCTGTTGCTGCTCGGCTACCACGGCTACCGCGAGCACGAGGATCTGCGGAAGAATCTGACGATGCAGGCGAACTTCCTGGGCGCCAACCTGACGGCGGCCATCGTGTTCGAGGATGCCCGCGCTGCCACTGAAATTATCGGCACGGCGAACGCTTCGCCAATCATCCTGGAGGCCGCCGTCTATCGTGTCGACGGCAGCCTGATGGCGCGTTTCCAGCGCCTCGACGCGACGCCCCGGCTGACCGATCAGGCGCCGGCGTACGACCATGTGTTTTCGGCCACCGAATTGCAGCTTGTGATGCCGGTGCAACTGGCGGAACAGACCGTCGGCAGCATTGCATTGCGCGCCTCGCTCGACGATATGTACGCCAATCTCGGCCGTATTTTCGTCAGCATGTTCCTCATCGTGGCGGTTTCCGCGGCGCTCGGAACGTATATCAGCCGAACGATGCGCTTGCGCATGGCCGCGACCGAGAGCGCCATCGAACGCATGGCCCTGTATGACCACGTCACCGGTCTCGCCAACCGGCATGCTTTCGAACTGGCCCTCTCCCAGACGCTGCAGCGCCACGCCCGCGACAGCGGCGGGTCGGCGTTGTTGTTCATTGATGTTGACGGCTTCAAGAAGGTCAACGACCTGTTCGGCCACCCGGTCGGCGACGCGGTATTGAAGGCCATCGGCGAGCGCCTGGGCAAGGTGCTGCGCGGTGCGGACATCGTGGCACGCATCGGCGGCGACGAGTTTGCGGTGGTTCTGACCAACACCCTGTCGCCCCAGGACGCCGCGCGCGTGGCGGAGAATCTGGTGCGCATTGCCGCCGAACCGTTCGACACCGGCGGCACCCCGGCGCACATCGGCTTCAGCATCGGCATCTGCATGATTCCGCAGGATGGGGCGGACGTCGAAAGCGCGCTGCGCAATGCCGATCTGGCGATGTACCACGCCAAGCAAATGGGCAAGAGCACTCACCAGTTCTTCTCCGAGAACATCGGCAACATCGCCCGACGCGGACTCGACATCGAAGCCGGACTTCGTCTGGCGCTACAGAATGACGAACTGTATGTCGTCTATCAACCGCAGCGTTCCGTCCGCAGCGGACGCATCGAGGGTCTGGAAGCCCTGGTGCGCTGGCGCCACCCGGTGCGCGGCATCATCTCGCCGGCGGAGTTCATTCCCGTCGCCGAGGAATCGGGCCTGATCCAGGATATCGGCCGCACCGTGCTCGACCATGTCTGCCGCGATATTGTCGAACTGCGCGGCAGCGGTCATGTCGTGCCGCCGGTGGCGGTGAATGTCTCCGGGCGACAGGTGGCGCAGGGAAAGATCGGCGAGGATATCCTGGCGGCATTGCAGAAGTACCGCCTCAAGCCGGAAGCCATCAAGATCGAATTGACCGAGAGCGTCTTCATCGACAACTTCGAAACCCACGTCAAAGTGCTCGAGGATATCGCCGCAAGCGGCATCCAGATCGCCATCGACGATTTCGGCACCGGCTATTCGTCGCTGGCCTACCTGCGCCACCTGCCGGTGTCCATCCTCAAGATCGACATAAGGTTCGTCCGCGACCTGCCGGACGACACCGAGGCGCTGGCCCTGGTCAAGGGCATCATTGCCATGGGTCACGCCATTGGTCTGAGTCTGATCGCCGAGGGCGTCGAATCCGCCATACAGGCTGAATGCCTCAAGAAAGAAGGCTGCGATCTGCTACAGGGTTATCACATCGGCCTGCCGATGCGAAAACAGGAAACGATGCTGCTTCTCGACCTGGACTGACGCGCGGGCGGCTTCACCCGCCGTGCCACCAGCGCCGACTCTTGTCAGTCCCGTTCGGTCGATGGCGGGCGCGCTACTTCTGCTTGCCAATCGCCGTCAGAATGCCGCGCAGCAGATCCAGCGGCGGCGGCGGACAACCCGGTACGGTGACGTCGACCGGAATCACGTTCGATACCTTGCCGCAACTGGCATAACTTTCGCCGAACAGTCCCCCCGTGCAGCCGCAGTCGCCGACGGCCACTACCAGTTTGGGGTCCGGCGTGCAATCGTAGGCGATGCGCACGGCATTTTCCATGTTCTTCGTCACGGGGCCGGTCACCAGCAGCATGTCGGCATGGCGCGGACTGGCGACGAACTTGATGCCGCGGCCCTCGATGTTGTAGGCGGGATTGTTGAGGGCGTGGATTTCCAGCTCGCAGCCGTTGCAGGAGCCGGCATCGACTTCGCGTATGGTCAGCGCACGACCGAGGATGCGCAGAATGTCGTCATGCAGCCGCTCGATTTCCCGCTGCGGCCATGCCCCGGTTGCCGGCATGGACTCGGTAAGAATGCCGGTGCGCAGGATGCGCATGAGCACGGGAATCACAGATCCACCCCGCTATAGGAAAGATTGAAGGACTTGTTGATGAGCGGGAAGTCGGGAACGATGTCCTGCATTACCGCGTGCTCCAGGGCCGGCCACGCCTGCCAGGAAGGATCGTGCGGATGGACGCGGGCGAGTTTGCCGTCGTCGCCGATCTGCACGCCGACCAGCACCTCGCCGCGCCAGCCTTCGATGACGCCCAGGCCTGCGCCGCCGGCCACCGGCGCCAGATCGGCACGGAGTTCATCGTCGGGCAAGCTGACGGCAATTTCCCGTTGCAGGCGCAGAGACTCGAAAATTTCATTGAAGCGCACCGCGACCCGCGCCGCCACGTCGCCGCGATCATCGGTGGCCGGGCGCACGCCCAGCATGCGATACGGCTGCGGCGGAGTAAAGCCCTGACGATAGGCGCGACCGTCGAGAATGATGCCGGTGGCGCGGGCGCCCATGCCGGACAGCGACAGTTCCCGCGCCAGATCGGCATCGATGGCGCCGGTGGTGAGAAAACGATCCTGCAGGCCGGCATGCTCGTCGTAAATGGTTCGCAGCGTCGCCGCTTCGCGGCCGATGTGATCGCACTGCTCGATGATCGCGGCCAGGGCCGGCGCCTCCAGATCGAAAGCGACGCCGCCGGGGACGATGCGGTCCATCATGAAGCGGTGGCCGAACAGCCGCGCATTGAGGCGCAGCCAGAGTTCCTTGAGGTGCATGAACTGGGTGAAACCGAAGGCCAGGGCAGCATCATTGCCGAGCGCACCGAGGTCGCCGAGATGATTGGCAACCCGTTCGCGCTCAAGCATCAGCGCCCGCAACATCAGCGCCCGCAGCGACGGCGCCACGCCGCAAGCGGCTTCCACCGCGCTGGCATAGGCCCAGGCATAGGCGCAGGTGGAATCGCCGGAAATCCGGCCAACCAGCCGCGCCCCGGCGGCGATCTCGCTGCCGATGAACAGCTTTTCCACGCCCTTGTGCTGGTAGCCCAGGCGCTGTTCCAGGCGCAGCACCTTTTCACCGATGACGGAGAAGCGGAAGTGGCCCGGCTCGATGATGCCAGCATGAATCGGGCCGACCGGAATTTCGTGCGCGCCCTCGCCGCCGACACGGACGAAGTCGTAGTCGCTGGGCGCATTGGGAAAATCGGCAGAAGCAGCGGCATCGTGGCGCAACGGATACCAGTCCGCCGGCCATGCGCCGTGACGCAGCCAGGGGCGCTGGTCGTCGCCGCCGGTGGCGATGCCGACCATATCGCGCGTGGCGCGCTGCATGCGGTTGGCGGCGGGGAAAATATCGGCCAGGTCCGGATACAGCGGCGCGTCGGTCGGCAGATCGAGGCTGACCCAGGCATGGCCCTGGTTGAGGCCGAACACGCAATGAAGCCGGAAACCGCCGGCGCGCTGACGCTCGTCACTGCCCCAGATCGCCGCCATGCGACCGTCGGCGCGGCGCGCGGCGGCGGCAAAACGGCGCAGCTCCTCGCCGTCGGCGGCGCGGCCGAACCAGACCGGCGCGCCAACGCCGGTCTGCATGGTGAAGGCTATGGTTTCGTCGAGCAATCTCATGGCTAACCCAGCATCCTTGCCGCTTCATTGAACCAGCGCGTAAGGTAGGGCGGAATGTAGAGACCGATCATCAGGACCAGCGCCAGGTGCAGAAACACCGGGGTAATCGCCGGCGCATGCGGCAGCGGCTTGGCCTCGGTCTCGCCGAACACCATCGGCTGCACCTTGCCGAAAATGGCGGCAAAGGCCACGCCCAGAGCCAGCAGCAGGATCGGCGTCGCCCACGGGTGGTGCTTCATGGCATGGGTGAGAATCATGAACTCGCTGGCAAAGACGCCGAAAGGCGGCATGCCGAGGATGGCCAGGGTGCCCAGCATCAACGCCCAGCCGATCAGCGGATTGATATGCATCAGGCCGCGAATGTTTTCCATCAGTTGCGTACCGGTCTTCTGCGTGGCATGGCCGACCGCAAAGAAGATCGCCGACTTGGTCAGCGAATGCATGGTCATGTGCAGCAGGCCGGCGAAATTGGCCACCGTGCCGCCCATGCCGAAGGCGAAGGTGATGAGGCCCATATGCTCGATGGACGAATAGGCGAACATGCGCTTGACATCCTTCTGCCTTGACAGGAAGAAGGCCGCCACCACCAGCGTGAACAGGCCGAAGCCCATCATCAGGTTGCCGGCGAAACCACCGTGAATGGCGCCGTCGGCAAGCGCCTTGCAGCGCAGGATGGCGTAGAGGGCGACATTCAGCAGCAGGCCGGAGAGCACTGCGGAAACCGGTGTCGGGCCCTCGGCATGAGCGTCGGGCAGCCAGTTGTGCAAGGGCGCCAGACCGACCTTGGTACCGTAGCCGAGCAGCAGGAAAATGAAGGACAGTGCCATGATGGTCGGTTCGAGTTGCCCTTTGACCTCGACCAGGTGCGTCCATAACAAGGCGTTGCCGGTCTCGCCCAGCACGCGCTCGGCGGCGAAGTAGAGCAGGATGGTGCCGAACAAGGCCTGGGCAAGGCCAACGCCGCAGAGGATGAAGTACTTCCAGGCCGCCTCCAGGCTGGCTGGCGTGCGATACAGCGACACCAGCAGCACGGTGGTCAGCGTCGCCGCCTCCATGGCCACCCAGAGCACACCCATGTTGTTGGTGGTCAAGGCCACCAGCATGGTGAACATGAAAAGCTGGAACATGCTCTTGTAGAGACGCAGGCGCGGGACGGTGAGGCGACCGTGCTCCTGCTCGTTCTTCATGTAGGGGCCGGAGAAGATGCTGGTGGTGAGGCCGACGAAGGTGGTCAGGGCAACGAAGAAGACGTTCAGCGAGTCGATGAAGAACAACTCGCCGAACGCAAAACGCGGGCCGTTGGCAACGATCCCGACCGTCAGCAGCGCGGAGGAAAGGAAGGTGCCGAGGCTGGCGATGATATTCAGGTTGGGTGCCCAGGCGCGCTCGCCAACGACCGTCAGCAGCAGGCCGCTGATCAGGGGAATGGCGAGCATGAGTACGAAGAAATCCATTACATGTCCTTCAGCCGTTCCATGTGCCGGATGTCGAGACTGTCGAACTGATCGCGGATCTGGAAGAAGAAAACGCCGAGGATGATGGCGCCGACCAGCACGTCGAGCGCGATGCCCAGTTCCACCACCATCGGCATGCCGTAGGTGGCGCTGGTGGCGGCGAGGAAGAGACCGTTTTCCATGGAGAGGAAACCCACCACCTGGGGAATCGCCTTGGTGCGGGTGATCATCATGAGGAAGGCCAGCATGACCGTCGCCAGCGCGATGCCGAGCGTGCCGCGGGTGATGGTGTCGGAAAGCTGCGAAATGGGCAACGCCACATTGAAGGCGATGATGACCAGCCCGATGCCCACCAGCATGATGGTCGGAATGTTGATCAGCGACTCGACCTCCCACTTGACATAGAGGCGACGCACCAGCCGGTGCAGGATCAAGGGCAGCGCAATGACCTTGAGCACCAGTGTCAGGCCCGCCGACCAGTAGAGATGATGCTGGCCGGTACTGACCGCCACCACCAGGGTGGACAGGAACAGCGTTGCTCCTTGCAGGGCAAAGAGATTGATCAGCGGCATCACCCGGCGCTGGGCCAGCATGGCGAAGGCGAGCAGCAAAATCACCGAGGCGAACAGGTTGATGAGTTGGCCGGTAAAGGAAATCGCCGTGGCGCTCATACCCTTGTCTCCATCAGCAGCCGCACCAGCAGGCCCAACACCGCCAGCAGGAAAGCGGTGCCGAGAAATTCGGGAGCGCGGAAAATGCGCATCTTGGCATTGACCGTCTCGATGACGGCCAGCAGAAAGCCACCTATGGTGAGCTTCAACAGCAACAGTGGAATCGCCGCCAACATGGCCGGGAAACTGTCGCCGGCGGCGATTCCCCAAGGAAAAAACAGCGCCAGGCCGAGGCAGGAATAGGCATACAGCTTGAGGCTGGATGCCCACTCGATCAGCGCCAGGTGGCGCCCGGAATATTCCAAGATCATGGCCTCGTGGATCATCGTCAGTTCGAGGTGCGTGGCCGGGTTGTCCACCGGCACGCGGGCGTTCTCGGCCAGCGAAACGAAAGTGAAGGCAATGCCGGCGAAGGCCAGGCTCGGGTAGATGGCAAACTCCCGGTGGGCCAGGGTTTCGACGATGGTGGCCACCGAGGTGGACTGCGAAATCATCGCCGTGGTGAAGATCACCATCAGCAGCGCCGGTTCGGCGAGAAAACCGACCAGCATCTCGCGCCGACCGCCGAGACTGCCGAAGGAAGTGCCGATGTCCATCGCCGCCAACGAAATGAAAACCCGCGCCAGGCCAAAGACACCGACCAGCGCGATGGTGTCGGCCGCTGGCGCGAACGGCAGATCGGTGGACAAGGTCGGCACGATGGCGCAAGCCAGCACCATGCAGCCAAAGACGACGAAGGGCGCGACGCGGAACAGTGAGGAAGCGCCATGGGCCAGCACCACATCCTTGTGGAACAGCTTGTGCAGCATGTAATAAGGTTGCAGCAGCGGCGGCGCCGTCCGGCTCTGCAACCAGGCGCGGCACTGCCCCACCCAGCCGGTAAGCAGCGGCGCCAGAAACAGGGCCATGACAATGGCGAACAGTTGGGCCAGCAAACCGGAAATGTTCATGGCCGGGCCACCAGCAGCAGCAGAATCAGGGTAATGAAGCTGTACAGCAGGTATATCGCTATGCGGCCGCCTTGCAGAAGGGTGATAAGCCCGGAAATCCCGCCGACCAGTCGCGCCACCGGCAGGTAGAGCCAGTGCCAGAAATGATCCTCGACCTTGACGCTGTAATAGGGCTGCGTGTCGCGGGCGGTCGGAAAGTGGCGCTGCATGCGAAACATCGGCTCGAAAATGCGACGGATCGGGTGGCTGAAGCCTTCGGCCGTGTCCTGCGCCCGCGGCCCCTGGAAGAAGTAGCCGCAATCCCAGGCCGGCGAACGGCGCACCCGACCATGATAAAAACGGTGCACCAGTTGCCGACCGAGCAGCACCGAGGCGGCGATGACGGCGAGGAACACCAGCGGCTGGTAGCTCGCCCGTTCTGCGGAGATGGGGGCCAGCATCCACCAGCCATGGTCGGCCATGCGTTCGGCCAGGCCGATGCCGAGCAACTGGCGCGTGGCCGCATCGATGCGCAGAATGACCGACGACGGGAAAATGCCCAGGCAGAGCGTGATCAGCGCCAGCCAGATCAGGCCGATACGCTCCCACCAGCCGGCGTCATGGGCATCCTTGAGGCTCTCCTCGCGCATCTGGCCGAGAAAGACGATGCCGAAGAACTTGACCATGGCGAAACCGGCCAGCGCCGCCACCAGCACCACCAGGGCCGCCGCCACCGGCACGATCATGTTGAGCCAGGGATGCGGCAGGCCGGGCGAAAACAGGAAGGCCTGCAACAGCAGCCATTCGGAAATAAAGCCCGACAGCGGCGGCAAGCCGGCGCCGGCAATCACCCCGGCGAGCGCCAGCCAGGCCACCCAGGGCATGCGATGGATCAGGCCGCCGAGCTTGCCCAGGCTGCGCTCCTTCGTCGCGTGCAGCACCGAGCCGGTGCACAGGAACAGCAAACTCTTGAAACCGGCGTGGGCGAGGCAGTGATAAAACACCGCCGTCATCGCCAGCGCCGCCAGCGCTTCCATGCGGTAGGAGTGGAAGATCAGCGTCAGGCCGATGCCGACCGCGATCAGGCCGATGTTCTCGATGGACGAGTAGGCCAGCAACCGCTTCATGTCGCTTTGCACCGTACTGTAGAGCACGCCAAACAGCGCCGTGACGAGACCGACGGCAAGGGCCACCACGCCCCACCACCAGATCGGCGAACCGAGCAGGTCGAAGCTCACCCGCAACAAACCGTAGATAGCGGTCTTCAGCATCACGCCGCTCATCAGCGCCGACACCGGCGACGGTGCGGCGGGATGCGCCTCGGGCAACCAGACATGAACCGGCACCAGGCCAGCCTTGGCGCCAAAGCCGGCCAACGCCAGCAGATACGCCGCCGAGGCCCAGAAGGACGAAAGATGCTGGCCGCGCATGCCGGAGAAGGTGTAGTCGCCGCTGTTCGCGGTCATGACGCCGAAAGAGAGCAGGATATTGATGGCGCCGACATGGGCGATCAGCAGATAAAGATAGCCGGCACGGCGGATTTCGTCGTGCTGGTGGTTGGTGGTGACCAGGAAAAACGACGCCAGCGCCATGCTCTCCCAGGCCACCATGAAGGCGTAGGCATCATCGGCCAGCAACACCATCAGCATGCTGGCGAGAAAGACATGGTATTCGAGGCAGAGCAGCCCCGGCGCCGTTCCCTCGCCCTCGCGGAAGTAGCCGGCGGCAAAGATCGAAATGCCGACCGAGACGAAACCCAGCAGCATGGCGAAGATGGCCGTCAGGTTATCCAGGCGCAGGTGGAAAGGCAGGTCGGGCAGGCCGATAACCAGCACCGCGGTTTCCGGCGCGGCGCCGAGGGAGCTCAGTGCAACGAAGCCGACCAGCACGCCGATCAGGGCGCCGACGGGAAACAGCGTCTTGGCGATGAAGCGCGTGTTGCGCGGCGCCACCAGACCCGCCAGGCCGACCGCGAGCCAGGCGCAGACGGCAATCAGCAGGATATCGATGGGCAATAGGGCGGGCATGGCGGCGAAATATTGAAAACGCGATTCTAGCAGCCGGTCGCGGGGAGGAGCCCCGCGCCGTTACCTCGCGTTACCTCGGAAAATTATGCGAAGCTCCTGACCAGCGATGGCCGCAAGGGGCTCGCGATATTCTCCTGCCCGCCGCGCTCGACCGCCCAGGCATGGACTGCCTCCAGAGCCATGTCGGCGGTGGCGAAAATGTTTTTCTGCGAGATGAAATCGAACAGACCGGTGGCGCGCATGACGTCGAGCACCTGCTTTTTCAGCCCCGAGAACACCACCGTGACGCCGCTGCCGCGCAGCCGCTCAACCAGGTGGCGCACCACTTCTTCGCCCGAGGCGTCCAACTCGTTGATACCGTTGCCGACCACCAGCAAGTAGGGAGCCTTCGGGTTGGCGGCGACCGCTTCAAGGATGGCATCCTCGAAAAATGCCACATTGGCGAAGTAGAGTCGACCGTCGAAACGCACCGCCGTCACCACGTCGGAAGCGGGCAGGTTATTGACCACGGCATCGCGCAGACTGCCGTCGGCATGGCGGCCCAATATCGCCACGCGCGGCGTCATGGTGCGCTGCAGGTAGAGCGCGATCGCCAGCCCGGCGCCGACCATGATGCCGTTGTCAAGATGCGGCGCGAACGCGAGCGTGGCAACGAAGGTAACGACAGCGGCGATGCCGTCATGCTTGTTGGCGTGCCAGGCATGCTTGATGGCATCGAAGTTGATGAGTCCGATCACCGCCATGATGATGACCGCCGCCAGCACCGCCTGGGGAAGGTGGTAAAGCAAGGGCGTGAGGAACAGCAGCGTCAGCAGCACGAAGACACCCGTGAATACCGAGGACATGCCGGTCGCCGCGCCGGCGTTGATATTCACCGCCGAGCGAGAGAATGAGCCGGAAACCGGAAACGCATGGCTGAAGCTGCCGACGATGTTGGCCAGCCCCTGACCGATCAGTTCCTGGTTGGGGTCGATCTTCTGCTTGGTCTTGGCTGCGATGGCCTTGGCGATGGAAATGGCTTCCATGAAACCGACCAGCGAAATGACAATGGCGGCAGACAGCAGGCTACCGATCAGGCTCCAGGAAATCTGCGGCGCGCTGATCGAAGGCAAACCTTCGGGCACATTGCCTACCACCTCGCCGCCGCCGGTGAGCTTGAGTTCGCCGCTGCCGGCCTTGGGAATGCGCCAACTGTGGCCATCGGCCTGCATGCCGGTGGGCACCTTGCCCGACGCATGGAAGGTATCGGGCCTGGCATCGCTAGCGGCGACGCGCTCGAACACCATGCTGCGTAACGCCCGATTGCGGCGGCGGTTTTCGTCCTCGCGGTCCTTGAGTTGCAGTTTCGCCAGTTCGATCTCGTAATGGGCCGTCACCGCCTCGCGGGACATCTCGCCATGAGCTTTTTGCAGCGTTTTCAGTTCCGCCGTCCTGACGCCGATCTGGCTGGTTATTTCCTTGATCCGTTCCTCGGTGCGGGCAAACTCGGTCAGGAGCGTCCGAGCTTCCGGCTCGACGATCTGCTCGATGCGCACCGAGGCATTGCGCTCAAAGCTGATCGACCAGGCCACCACCGTGGTCAGCGCCACGGCGATCAGCACGCCAGGCAGCTTGGGCGCCCAACGACGAATCGCCCACATGATGGCAATGGCCGCCACCCCCATCGCCAGGGATGGCAGATGGGTATCGCCGACCTGCTGCACAACGCCCCAGATGTCCTTGATGAAATGCTCGGAGCGACCCATAGGCACGCCAATCAGCTTGTTGACCTGCGACAAACCGATAATCATCGCCGCCGCATTGGTGAAGCCGACAATCACCGGATGCGAAAGGAAGCTCACGACGACGCCGAGCTTGAAGGCACCGAGAGCCAACTGTACCAGGCCAACCATCAGCGACAACATGATGGCCAGCGCCACGAATTCTTCGGAACCCACCGCCGCCAGCGGCGCCAGGCTCGATGCCGTCAGCAGCGACACCACCGCCACCGGCCCGGTACCGAGCTGGTTCGACGAGCCCCAAAGCGCGGCCACTATCACCGGCATGAAGGCCGCATAGAGGCCGTAGTAGGCCGGCAGGCCGGCCAACTGGGCGTAAGCCATCGACTGCGGCACCAGCACCAGCGCCACGGTGAGGCCGGCGAGAAAGTCGGCGCGAAAAAACGATCCCGAATAGGGATACCAGCGCAGGAAGGGGAACAGGGTCTTGAACGACAGGTTCATGATTGGCGGTCGGTTGAATTCAATAGTTCGGGGTCTTGGCCGGGGCGGCTGTTACCAAGGGACAAGCGAGCTTCGCCCATGGGTTGGAAGCACGATCGGCGGCCACGCTTTCCCAGCCTTCGAGGGAATCGATGACCACGGTCGAGATGCACTCGCGGGTGTTGGCGTAGTCGACGATGTCGCGTCGGCGCAGGATGGGCTTCTGGGTCACGGTGTAGGCCATTCCATCCTCCCGTAGCGCCTTGATCAGTTCGGCAACCTCGACCGGCAACTCTTCGCTCCCGGCGATCATCAGGATATCGAGGCCGGCATCCATCCGCTGACACAAACTGCGGGTCGAGACGAGCAGACGCGGATCAATGCGCCCCGCACGAATGGCCAGCAACACTTTGCGATCGTACTTGGAGCGGATCATGGTCAGTTAACGCCGATGGCTTGCTGCTTGAATTAGTCGGGATCAGGAGGTTGTTTTGCAGGCGCTCATTTACATAAGCGCTTTCGCGGGCCTTCTCAAATTCACTCGCTTCACCAAACGCAATGGCAATAAACTGAGCCCTAAATCTTTCGAACCAGGTGGACAACATGGCGAATCTCCTCAACGAACTGCTGTTCTGAAAAGTACTGTGCTGGTACCAGAGCAGCATTCGTGCCACGAAGTCATAATTAACCTAATGTATTGATTATATGTGACTATCTACACAAGGCCAGCGCATTGGATAACGCGACCTAGTGCTGCATTTTGCAACTACCATTAGATAAAATGCACCTTAACGCGAATTTAACGGAGATAGCAAAGTCGTTGCAATTGGATATGGATATGTTGCATGATGCAATCATTTGCGGCCACCCCCATGAACTCCCTGCGTCAGAAAATCATCTTCGGCTACTCGGTCATCGGCGCCCTGCTGATCGGCCTGTCGCTGTTTTCGTTTTTCGAACTGCAACTGCTTGAGAAAAAAATCGCCGCCGGCGAGCGGATCGCCGAGTTCTTCGATATTTCCCTGGAGATCCGGCGGTTCGAAAAGAATTACTTCCTGTATCGCCAGGCCGCTGATCTGGCCGAAAACCGGGAATACGTCGGTCGCGCCAGCGCCCTGCTGCGGGAACACGACCCGCTCTTCGAGGCCCTTGACGAGCCCACCCGCATCAACCGGCTGGCAAACGACCTGGAACGCTATGCCGCCCTGATGGAGGAATACGGACGAGGAAGCGATAACGAGATACTGGCAGCCGTCATCCGCAAGACCGGCAAGGAAATCGTCACCGTCGCCGAAGCCCTGGCCAAGGCGGAGCGCCACGCCCTCCAGGCTCTGCTGGACCGGCACCGCCAGATCCTGATCGGCTCCGTCACCGGGGTGACGCTGCTGGTGATCGTCATCGGTCAATTGCTCTCGCGCCGGGTCGCCCGCCCCCTCAAGCAGATGGAAGCAAGCATGGAGGCGGTGGCCGCCGGGCAACTCGCCAAACTGGAAATGGCCGCCGAAGACCGTGAAATCGTCTCGCTGACCCAGGCCTTCAACCACGTGATCGAGGAACTGGAACTGCGCCAGGGGCAACTGGTGCGTTCGGAAAAGCTCGCCGCTTTGGGCACGCTGCTTTCCGGCGTTGCCCACGAACTCAACAATCCCCTGTCCAACATCGCCACTTCCTGCCAGATACTGGTTGAGGAAATCGAAGACCCCGACCTGGGCTACAAGCAGGATCTTCTCGACCAGATCAACGGCGAAACCTGGCGCGCGCGCCAGATCGTGCGTTCGCTGCTCGACTATGCCCGCGACCGCGAATTCATTCGCGAATCGCTGCTTGTTGACCCACTGGTCGAAGAAACCCTGCGCCTGATCCGCGGCCAGATTCCGGCCCAGGTATCGGTGTCGAGCCAGATTCCCGGAGACCTGATGATTCAGGGTGACAAGCAGCGCCTGCAACAGGCCTTGCTCAACCTGATCCGCAACGCCGTCGAGGCGGTGGCCGGCGCCGGCAACGTCCAGATCACGGCACGCCCGGTCCGCGACGACCACAGCCCCTGTCCGCTAGGCCGGTTGGTCTTCGGCCAGTGCGCCGGTCATGGCGCACTGGCGGAAATCGAGATTCGCGACGATGGCCTCGGTATTGCCACCGACATCCTGCCCCGCATCTTCGACCCCTTCTTCACCACCAAGGAAGTGGGCCGGGGCCTGGGGCTGGGGCTGTTCATCGTTTTTGAAATTATCGAGGAACACGGCGGCTGCATCGCCGTGGAAAGCCAGCCCGGCAAAGGGACAGCCTTCTTCGTGCACCTCCCCACCAAGGAAAATCATGTCTAGCGGAAAACTGTTGATCGTCGACGATGAAAAGATCGCCGTGAAGAATCTCGAACATGTGCTGAAAAAGGAGGGCTACGAGGTCACCGCCACCCAGAGCGGCGCCAACGCCCTGAGCCATCTCGACAAGCAGCAATTCGATGTCGTCCTCACCGACCTGCGCATGGAAAAAGTGGACGGCTTGCAAATACTGAAAAAGTGCCGGGAAAGCTGGCCCGACACGGAAGTCATCCTCATCACCGGCTTTGCCACCCTCGAGTCGGCGGTGGACGCCATGAAGCAAGGCGCCTTCTACTACATCGCCAAGCCCTTTCGACTCGACGAAGTGCGCAAAGTGGTGGCGGAGGCGATGGAAAAAATCCGCCTGCGCCGGGAGAACTGCGCCCTGCGCGAACAGGTCGAGAGTTTCCAGGGCAAGGTGCGCATCATCACCCAGGATGGCGAAATGCAGCGCCTGCTGGACATGTCCCGCCAGATCGCTCCCACCGACTGCAACGTACTGATTACCGGCGAATCGGGTACCGGCAAGGAACTCTTTGCCCAGTATCTGCACCACCACAGCCGGCGGGCGGCAGGGCACTTCCTGGCCGTCAATTGCGGCGCCTTCAGCGAGGAACTGCTGGCCAACGAAATGTTCGGCCACGCCAAGGGCGCCTTCACCGGTGCCGCCACCGACAAGAAAGGCCTGCTGGTGGCGGCGGACGGCGGCACCCTATTCCTCGACGAGATCACCGAGATGCCCCTGTCCATGCAGGTCAAGCTGCTGCGGGTGATCCAGGAACGGGAAGTGCTGCCTTTGGGCGCCACGACACCCATAAAAGTGGACGTGCACTTCGTCGCCGCCACCAACCGCGACATGCAGGACATGGTGAAGCAGGGGGAGTTCCGCCAGGACCTGTTTTTCCGGCTCAATGTGGTCAATCTCCATATCCCGCCACTGTCGCAGCGTCGGGAAGACGTGCCGCTGCTGGCCTACCATTTCCTCAAGAAATGCGCGGCGCGCATGGGCAAACCGGTGGCGGAAATTTCCACCGAGACCCTGGACATCCTCAAGGCCTACGACTTTCCGGGCAACGTGCGCGAACTGGAAAACATCATCGAGCGCGGCGTCGCCATCGCCACCGGCAACATCATCGAGACCGCCTACCTGCCCGACGACCTGCGCGAACTGGCGATCCGCACCTTCCGCAAGAAGGAAGGCCGCCTGCCCTCGCTCGAAGAACAGGAACGCGACTACATCCGCTGGGTGCTGCAGGAAGCCGGCGGCAACCAGACGCTCGCCGCGCAAACCCTCGGCATCGACCGCGTCTCGCTGTGGCGCAAGCTCAAGCGCTATCAACTGGAACAGTGATGCCAGTCAGCTCAACATAAAAACATGTAATACGAAAATAACGAATCTCTCGGGCACACCGCCCTGATGCAGGAATACAATGTTGCTGTTTGCAATACCGGCGCTGTAGTTTGCATCATAGGAAATTGATTTCCGCCAGCGCACGGCCACCGACCGAGGATTTCCATGCCTACCAACAACAAGTTGCTGCTGCGTTTCTTCCCCTTTCTCGCCTGGTTCCCGGTCGATTCCGTCATCCTGCGCGGTGACTTGATCGCCGGCATCGCCGGCGGGCTGGTACTGGTGCCCAAGGCGATGGCGTACGCACAGTTGTCGGGGCTGCCGCTGTATTTCGGCCTCTATACGGCCTTTATCCCGGCCATACTCGGCGCCATGTGGGGTTCCTCGCGGCAGCTTCTTTCCGGCCCCGTGGCCATCGTTTCCCTGATGACCGCCGCCGCCGTGACGCCTCTCGCGGTGCCCTTCACCGATGACTACATCACCTTGGCGCTGTTGCTCACCCTGATGGTCGGCGTCATCCAGCTCACGCTCGGAGTAATCAAACTCGGCACCATCGTCAACTTCGTGTCGCACCCGGTGATCCTCGGCTTCATGAATGCCGCCGCCATCATCATCGCCATGTCGCAGTTCGACATGCTGCTGGGCATCCCCAAGGGCCGCAGCGATTCCTTCCTGTTCGACATGTGGGAAATGCTCGCCTTCCTGCCGCAGACCCATTGGCCTACGCTGGCCATGTCCATTTTCGCTCTGGCGATGATGGTGGGCCTGCACAAGATTCCGGCCCTGGCCAAGACCAGCGTGCTGATTACCGTGATCGCCACCATCCTGGTGAGCGTACTGACGGGTTATGAGCACAAGAGCAAAGGCACGCCGGAGCACATCGCCAATCCGCAGGTCCGAACGCTTGTGACCGAGTATGCCCATGCCACCGACAAGATCGGCGGTCTCTCCACCGATATCACGGCCATGTCCGTCCAGTTGCGGCAAGCGGAAAAACTTCACGATGCCCGTGCCTCGGCCGACCTGAAACACCGGATCGAACTGGCGAAACTGGACCTTGCCAGCCTGGAAGCCGCCAACAAGCAACGCATGCATCACATCAACAAGATGCAATTCCTGCGCGCCAAGGCCGACGAAAAGCAAAGCGCCATGCTCTATGCGGAGGACGCGGCGCCAGCGGGCATCGAGACCGACGGTCGCCACTGGCATATCAAGAGTATCGAGCACGGCGAGGTAAAACTCAGTGGCGGCGGCGCCGTGGTCGGCAACATCCCCGCCGGACTGCCCTCCTTCCGGCTGCCGGTGCTGAATCTCGACGCCATCCTGTCGCTGCTGGCGGCGGCGCTCATCATTTCCATGGTGGCTTTCATGGAGACCATCTCCATGGCCAAGGCGCTTGCCGCCAAAACCAAGCAACGTCTCGACCCCAACCAGGAACTGATCGGCCAGGGTATTTCCAACATCGGCGGCGCCTTCTTCCAGGCCTACCCGTCCTGCGGCTCCTTCACCGGTTCTGCCATCAACCTTCAGGCGGGAGCCAAGACCGGGCTGGCCTCGGTCTTCAACGGCGTGTTCGTCGCGGTGGTTCTGCTGTTCCTCACGCCCTACCTCTACCACCTGCCCAAGGCCGTGCTGGCGGTCATCATCATGCTGGCGGTCACCGGACTGGTCACGCCCGAGGCGATCAAGCACACATGGAAGGCCAGCCGCGTCGACGGCATGGTTGTCTTCGTCACCTTTGTCATCACCCTGCTGGCAGCACCGCATCTGGACAAGGGCATCATGATCGGCACCGGCCTGGCGCTGGTGCTCTTCCTCTACAACACCATGAAACCGCGCGTCGCCATCCTCGGTCGCATGCCCGACGGCACGCTGCACGACGCCAAGATCAACAAGCTGCCCGCCTCGAGCGTAGTGACCGCCGTCCGTTTCGACGGTCGCCTCTACTTCGCCAATGTTTCCTATTTCGAGGATGCCGTGCTCGAAGCGGTGGCCAACAACCCCGATGCACCCTATGTGCTGATCGTCGGCAACGGCATCAACGACATCGACGCCTCGGGCGAGGAAGTGATTCATCATCTGGTCGAGCGGCTCAATCAGAACGGCGTCGTCATGATCTTCTCCGGCCTCAAGAAGCAGGTGATCGATGTCATGCAGGCCACCGGGCTATGGCAAATGATCGGTGAGCAGCGCTTCTTCTCCACCGCCGAACTGGCGCTGGAAAAAATCTACTCGCGCGCCGAGTACGCCGGCGAGGATGACCCGCTGCGCCCGAAGCCGCGCATCGCAACGCCGGCGTCCGTCACGCCGCACAACTGAGTTTCGCCACGAGCGCCCGCCGGTTCGGAAAAACGTCGTCCTGCGGCGGGGCACGGCATCGCTCTGCCGATCTGGGATAATCGGCGCCATCCGCTTCCCTGGATTGCGCCATGGCACACCGTCTCTCGAAGATCTACACCCGCACCGGCGACACCGGCACTACCGGGCTTGGCGACGGCTCCCGCATCGCCAAGAATTCCGCCCGCATTGCCGCCATCGGCGATGTGGACGAACTCAACTCACTGATCGGGGTAGTTCTATGCGAAGAACTGCCCGCTGAAGTGCGTGAGCTCTTCATCGGCATCCAGCACGACCTGTTCGATCTGGGCGGCGAACTCTCGATCCCCGGCGCGACGCTGCTGAAAGCCACGCAGCCGGCGCGACTGGAAGCCGCCATCGACCATTACAACGCCGATCTGGGGCCGCTCAAGGAATTCATCCTGCCCGGCGGTGGCACCCGCGCCGCAGCGCTGACGCACCTGGCGCGCACCGTCTGCCGTCGCGCCGAACGCGTCACGATTGCGCTGGCCGCCGGGGAAGCCGTATCGGAGGCCGGACGGCAATACCTCAATCGCCTTTCCGACTTGCTCTTCGTCCTCGGTCGCTGGCTGAACAAGGCCGCTGGCGGCGGCGACGTGCTGTGGCAGAAAGGCAAGAACGCCTGAGGGCTTGCGAATAAATCTACTGCGCCAGCCAGGGCCGGAGATTGAGTTCGGCAACAATGCCGGCGAAGATCGCCGCGCCGAACCAGTTGTTGTGGCGGAAGGCGGCAAAGCAGCCATCACGACGGCGATCGCGGATCAGGGTGTAGTGATAGCCCGCCAGCACGGCGGCGACGGTCAGTCCGGCGAAATACGGCGGGCCGTAGCGCAATCCCCAGCCGACCGCCGCCAGGATGCCGAGCGTGGCGGCGTAGCACAGCATCACCGCCACCACGTCGAAACGACCGAAAGTAATCGCCGCCGTGCGGATGCCGATCTTGAGGTCGTCCTCGCGGT
>Ga0209211_10002557_pt1 | contig 31100 bp, 30 predicted proteins | sample RifGroA2_FD_183992 | JGI IMG/M metagenome (GOLD analysis project Ga0209211, IMG submission 183992) | Groundwater microbial communities from Rifle, Colorado, USA - Groundwater A2 (SPAdes) (version 2) | ecosystem: Environmental > Aquatic > Deep subsurface > Groundwater | place: Rifle, Colorado...
GCAGTCAGCACAAGCCGGTACGGATTCATCGGACTTCCGTCATTATAAATGACCGCAGTCACACCGGAGTACTTTGCATTTATGGCATCTCTGAAATCCTCAAGTGTCATCGCCGCTGTGCCCGTAATCGTCTGGACTGCCCCATCACCGAGGCTGAAGCTGAATGTCGTTCCGCCCACAAGTGTGTTGTCATTCTGTGAGGCGATGCCCTGAGACGCCGTAATAGAGCTGTTATTTATTATTTTGAACTGTTTGTTATTCGGGTCATATGTTACAGAGAAGAAGTCCGTGCCGGCAATGCCGTATGCCGTTTGCACGGCAGTCTGCATTTGGGATTGCAGGGAAGAGGCAAGCTCATCTGCCGTGTATAAGCCGGGGGCTAAAGTCGCCGTCATATTAGCACCGCCGATATTAAAAACCACCTGGTTATTGGATGTATCAACCGAAAAGGAATCGACCGATGCGGCTATTTTTTGGGTGTCTGTTATCAATAATGCCATGTCCCTTGCGGCATCCTGATTTGACATTACAGTAAATGTCTCGCTCGAATTGTTAAGCAAGGCGCCCTGATACCCGTCTATTTTAATATTAAGACCGCTAAACTCAAATTTTCTGTAGTGGACCCCGGATGCCGTATTAGTTGAAAGCGTTACGGATGAAGGATCAACTGTCGTCCATGTAGTGCCGTCGGTTGATTCCTGGACACGCCAGTAAAGATCATTGGCCCCGACTTCTTCTTTCTGATAAGCCGCAATATCGTCAGGATCGGTCAAAGCGGTAAAAGCCGCGGTATCTATATAATCAATTTTGTACTGCTTGTTATAGTCGAGTTTGGTCGTATCGGTCACATCAAGAGAAGAGAGGGTCCCTCCACCGGAAAGGTCCTCAACAGAGAAAAGAGATTTGAAAAAATCATTTCCTGTTGAGCCGTCGAGGCCGTAGCCCTGCTTGTGATAGTAATTGACTGTCTCGGAAAGGTAAAAGGAAAATTCATTAAGACTGTTTTTAATCTCGGGAATTTTGGTGTCTCTAAGATCAAGGTTTGCCTTCAATTCTCCGCCTGTAATGCCACTTGTAATATCCTTGTCACTTCCTGAGAAGTTTACAGAAATGTGCATATAGTTATCTGCATCCGCAGTTGCACTCATTGTATAAGACTGGCCTGCATCCACAAGCGGTGTCCCGTCTATGAGAATGGTAATAGCCCCATTATTGTTCTCAAAACTATTGACCTTTAGTATCTGGTTAAGCCTTTCAATTGCACTGTCCCTTTGGTCGAGCAGGTCTAATGAGCCTGGCGCTGCTGCAAGCTTGTCGTTCATATCCGATATGGTTGCAGCAAGAGAATTGACTTCATTTACGAGACTCTGACTGCCTTTCAAAAGGTCAACGCGCTCATTGTCTATTGATGAATACGCCGTGTTTATACGACTGGTAAGATATTCTGCTTTCTTTAAGAGCAGGCTCCTTTGGGCATAGCTATCCGGATTTTGGGAAACCTCCTGCCATGCATTAAAGAAGTCCGTGATAGCAGGCGCTATGCCGCTACCTGATGCCTCATTAAAAATATTCTCTATTTTAGTTGCGCTCTTATCGTATGCGTCCCAATAAGAGAGATTGGATTTTTCCGTTCTTAACTGGAGGGATATAAAAGAATCATACATCCTCTTTACTTCCTTTAGCTGGACACCTCTGCCGGACGAGCCTATGCTTGTTACATCTCCCATAGGCACGTTTTCCAAAACCACGTCCTGCCTGCTGTATCCAGGGGTCGAAGCGTTTGCGATATTATGCGCTGTAGTATCGAGTGCCTTTCTGGTAGTGAACAATGCCGTACGTCCTATGTCAAACATACCCAAGATAGACATTTATGCCTCCAGCGAGATTTTTTTGTGAGCGCTTACGTCAAAGGTACTGAGAAAGTTATAAGAAGTCTTGATGTAATACAGTGATTTTTCAATTAGCAAACTGTTAAACCTGTTTAATTCGGATATACTGTGTATTATTGATGTGAATTTGGATGCAATAGCAGTAAGTCTTTCCCTGTAATCCATCTCTGCTATTCCCGCAATTTCCGATATGGTCTTTTTACTGAAACCGAGCTTCCCGAGTATCCTCTCGCGTGCCTCATCACAGAACCTTATGCTGGTTGTTATTTCCTCTTTCTCTCTTAATAACATTTCCAGCTCTCTCGGGTCGAGACCCACTATCACTTCCTTCTCCCTTTGCAGCAGCACTACAAGCTGCCTGCATAGAGTGAATTCTTTTTCCAGAACCTCAATAAGGTCTTCATACAGTTGAATCAATTATTGCCTCCTTTAAAAGTTTTCCTGCTACCGCCTCGCCCTTAACATTGTAAGTTCCGGCATTAATAGCGTTTTTCACTTCATTCACACGGTCGTCCCTGATTTCCGGGACCTTACTGACTTCAAGCTGAAGTCTTCCAATTTCCTTTGCGCTGTCAGAAACCGTTATCTGGTCCTTTGATAAAACCTCTACCTTTTCATCCGTTCCCTTGCTCTTTGTTTTGTCAGGCTTTTGTAAATTTGCTCCTACAATTTCAATCCTGTCTGTGATTCTCATGTTCCATTCCTCCTGTTGTTTTATTGTGTAAACGCCATATTGACGCTATACACTAATATAATTATCGGAGGATTTACACAAAAGTTAACCAATTTGCACCTCAGGATCAATCGGGATCCCGCCTTTTCTTACCTCAAAATGAAGATGAGGCCCTGTTGACTTACCTGTAGACCCTGACAGGGCAATAACAGTATGTGCATCAACAGCATCTCCTATCTTTACAAGATTGACCGAATTATGGCCATAAATACTTGCAAGACCATTTTCATGTTCAACTACAACATAATTGCCATAACCACTTGAAAAACCACTGAAAACAACCTTGCCGGGAGCTGCGGGCATAACAGGGGTCTTCTCAGGCACGGCGATATCAATCCCATTGTGTTGACGCAGCCTGCCGTTAATAGGATCATGCCTCAGGCCATATTTCGATGATATTTTCCCTGAAACCGGAAGCTTTAATTCCCCATTCCACTGCAAAACGTCTGAGGGCGTCTGACTTTTCTCAGAGGATGGCAGATTATTAGCTTCAGGTTTTTTTTCAGTCGTCAATTTCGTCATTGAAGTGCTCTTTAAAAAGAAATCTCCAACTCCTATTCCCTTTTCAGCAAGATCTTTCGATATCTCGGACGTCACAAAAGGCAGATAATTCGAAAAGTTTTTATCTTTACCAAGGGACGATTGTTCCATAATTAGCTTTAAAAGCTCGTTAAGAAAAACCGTTTCCACCTGTTTTGCAATTACCCTCGGATCAGATTTACCATTAAGGCCTTCTGCTCCTGATAATACACCTGATTGCATTGATATGTCGGTCACGGTCCTCACATGATCACCAGTTCTGCCTTTAGGCTTCCGGCAGCCTTGATTGACTGCATTATCGCTACAAGGTCTTTGGGTGTAACGCCCAGAGCATTAAGTGCCCTGACCAGCTCGCCTATTGTCGTTCCCTTGACCTCGACCAAAGCGCCCTTCTTTTCCTCGGCCTTTACTTCCTTTTTCGGAGCAGCCACTGTTTCAGCCCCTTCCGGAGCAAACGGCAGCGGCTGGGAGACCTGGTATTCAGTCTTAATCTCGATTGTAAGACCGCCGTGGGCTATTGCAACCGGGCTTATAGTGACGTTTTCACCTATGACAACAGTGCCAGTCCTCTCATTAACAATGACCCTTGCAGGAACATCCACATCAACGTTAATAAGCTCGATTTTTGACATCAAATCCATTACCCTGTCAGCATAAGAATCAGGGACTATTACAGAGATAGTTGACGGCCCCTCGGCCCTTGCAAAGGTGCCTCCAAGAGGCCCGTTGATATTGTCCGCAACCTTCTTGGCTGTAGTGATGTCCTGAGTTATAAGCAAAAGGTCTAACCTGTCTTTCTTGCTCAATTGTACCGGCACCTCTTTTTCAACAATAGCGCCGTTTGGTATTGTTCCAACATTCGTATGGTTCTTTATTGTCTGTGCCCCGGCGCCGCCGGCTATAAAACCGCCGACAGAAACAGGCCCCTGGGCAACTGCATATACATTGGCGTCAGGGCCGTTCAATGGTGTCATAATGAGCGTCCCACCCTGAAGGCTCTTTGCATCGCCTATGGAAGACACCTGCACATCCACCTTTGACCCTGGCTTTACCATCGTGGAAAGCTTTGCGGTAACAATCACAGCTGCTATGTTCTTTGTCTTCCCTTTAACATCAGCGGGATTTACACTTACTCCCATCCTGGTAAGCATATTGGCAAATGGCTGAAATATATATGTGCCGTCTTTATCTCCTGTGCCATTTAGTCCTACTACAATTCCGAACCCTATTAACTCATTTTCTCTTACGCCTGAAAAGGTGGCAATGTCCTTTATCCGCTCGGCATAAACCGTAACGCTTGATGCGTGAAGGGTCATGAGTGAAAAAAGAATAACCAGAACAAATAACAAAACATCTTTCTGTGTTCTATCTTTCATTTTTGCTCCTTTTTCTTTTAACAGCTTACGCATTACTCTTCACCCCTTACTGTTTTTAGAACGGCCATGCCTTATCCAAAAATCTTACCAGCCATCCCTGGGACTGTTTATCGTCAAGGACCCCGTCACCCACCAGATACATCTGCGCATCGGCCACATACTGCGACAATATGGTATTGGTGGGAGTAATATCGTCAGGCCTTATTATGCCCCGTAAAACGAGTATCTCTTTTTCATTATTCGCGACTACCTCTTTTCTTGATTCAATTACCATATTGGAATTAGGCAGGACTTCAACAACCTTTGCAGTAATCGTGCCGCTGAGAGTGCCTTGCCTTACAGTGTCACCGCTGCCTTTGAAAGTAGATTTTCCGCTGCCCTGGATTCCAGGTGAAAGTTTGCTGCCGCCTGGATAATAATCCTTGAAGCCAAACAGGTTCTCCAGGTTGGCGCCCATAAGCTTTGTTATACTGTCATCAACAGATGAATCGCGGGCTGAATTGGTGGTAGCCTTTTTCGAGGCGGCGGTCCTCTCGTTGATGATTATAGTCACAAGGTCGTTTACACGCTTCGCCTTTCTGTCCTCATAAAGCGAAACATTACTTTTCCAGAGTGAACCTTCAGATGCATATGTTTCTCTTTCTTTTGTTTCCACATACCTTGGAGGCATTGGCGCAGATTTAATGTCGCGAGCATCTTTAAGCCCGGAGCAACCGGGAAGAACAGTAGCCAGCAGCCAGTAGCCTGTTGCCAGCAACAGATAATGAACAACACGCTGTTTTCTCATATCTTCACCTTCACAGTATTGGTGTTTACCAGTATCCCGTTGACCTCTTTCCTTGAAACATCGCACATGACCCTGGCAATACCGCCTATGACCGTGTCGCTTTTAAGCACTCCCTTTGTCGCTATCACCAGATTGCCGCCTTCAATCTTCACTTCAACCTTTTGCCCTCTTTTAACGGTCAGTTCGGAAGTCACATGATCAGCCCTCAAGACAACGCCCTGCCCTATGCCGGTTTTAAGTATCTTACCGTCAAAATCCTTTTTTTCCATTATCGTACCAGCCGATAATTTTGAGCCTTTATGCTTTGCAGTAAAAAAATCCTCTGTTGTCAAAACAGTCCCCTTGTTCATGGCCCTTGCTGTTATAAAAACATCAGTGAGCATGTCAAAAGAAACCTCTACAACCAAATTTTTTGTGTTTTTATCAGACAGCTTAACGATATAATTGACCTTATTGCGTCCGCTGTAACCATCCATAATCAGAGTGTCAATTTTATATGAGAAATTACTGTTAATAAGTTCAGCACCCCTTACAATTCTCAATCCTTTTATCTCTATGTTTTCAGAAATTGAGTTCATAAGATCTTTTGATGCTGCCTGCCTGATTTGGTCCATAAGGGGCTCATTTTCAGCGGCTGCAGCAGTAGAAACAGTGATCAGTGAACCGTGAACAGTAAATAGGAAAAAACATACCAGAAAACATGACAGGCAGTCCTTAAAATTTATTCCTGATACTTTCCGGCTTCTGTCTTTCATAATTACCTCGTTATCTCTTTAAGGTGCTGGAAGTCTGCAGCATTTCATCTGAAGCCTGGACAGCCTTGGAGTTAAGTTCAAAGGCCCTTTGGGCAATTATCAGATTAGCAAGCTCTTCAACTACATTTACATTGGACGATTCGATAAACCCCTGGCTAATATTGCCTCGGCCCTCTGAGCCGGGCGTACCTGTAATCGCATCGCCTGAAGCGTCTGTTGCTGTAAACAGGTTCTTGCCGGTTGACAGAAGTCCGGCAGGATTTACGAAACGCGCTATTTCTATGGTGCCGATCTCAACCGGTGTAGCACTGGTGCCCTGAAGAACATTCACCTTCCCATCAAATGATATCGTGATTTTAGTAGTATCGGTCGGTATTGTAATGGCAGGCTCAAGGGGGAACCCGTCAGAATTCACAATCCTGCCGTCCTTGTCCACCTTTAATGCCCCGGACCTTGTATATGAAACCGTACCGTCCGGCTTTGTTACCTGGAAAAAGCCGTCCCCTTCTATTACAACGTCAAGGTCATTACCCGTGCTTACAAAATCTCCCTGGGTAAAAAGCTTTTGAGTAGCAACAGGCCTTACACCCAGTCCAACCTGCAGTCCAGAAGGCACTTGGTTTCCTTCTGACGACGGAAGGCCCGGCGCCTTTAATGTCTGATAAAGCAGGTCCTGAAAATCCGCCCTGCTCCTTTTAAATCCGACAGTATTAACGTTTGCAATGTTGTTTGATATAACATCCAGGTTCAACTGCTGCGCCTGCATCCCCGTTGCTGCCGTAAAAAGTGATCGTATCATCTTACCCCCTTAAAATCAGCCTTTATTATACTTTCCCTATTTCCGTAACAGACCGCTGGGACAGATCATTAAAACCCTGTATGACCTTCTGGGCCGTATCATATCCTCTTAATGCACTTATCATGCCTATCATTTCCCTTACAGGATTAACATTAGACATTTCTATTGCCCCCTGGACCACTTCTGCCCTGGGGTCTCCTGCCTCGGTTCCGGAAAACAGAGAGCCCCCGACAAGCTGGATATTGTCAAGCTTCACAAGTTTAAGCTTCCCGACAATATTACCGTTTGCATTGACATTCCCGTTGGCGTCAACAGTAACGTTTCCTGCCCTGATATTGACAGGCTTGTTCCCTGTGTCCATGACCTTTGCACTGTCCGATGTAACGAGGTATCCGTCCCTGTCCATTGAAAAACTGCCATTTCGTGTATAATTGGTCAGGCCCTTACTTTCAACTGCAAAAAAACCATCACCTTTTAACGCAAGATCAAGCGGATTACCCGTTGTTTTTATGTTACCTTCAGATTTATCTATATAATATTCCCCGAAATAAGTCATTGCCCTCGCCTCAGGATAAACAGCCTCTGTTTTTTGGGGAATGTCCTGAAGCATGGGATAAAGCTGGGAGGAAAACGTCGTCTTTTTATAGCCTGTGGTATTCAGATTCGCCAAATTATTGGCAACACTGTCCAGTTCTTGACTCCTCAATACCGCTCCGCTCATTGCTACGTATATCCCTTTGAACATTTGATCGTCCTTTAAAACAGAGTTTGGGATATATAGAGCAATATTGATGCCAGCCTTAAAAGCTTATTACTAATAGCTGAATGCTGAGAGCTTGTAGCTGAGAGCTAAACGTGGTGGGAATTTTTTTCCTGCGGTAGGAAAATTATACCTCTATATCTATGCCTTTTCCTTCTTCACGGGCAGGCTTGGACTTCTTTTCAGCAGCGGTTGATTTCTTGACCTTCTTCACAATGCGGGTCTTGGGAAAGACATTCGGGACTCCTATGCTGCGGATGCCGACAATTCGGTATAAACCTGTTATTTCATCATCGTTTGCCATCTTGCTTATATTATCGTACAAAAAACTGAAAACTTCACTACTGCAGCAACTCATCCCTCTGTTCGTTATAGGTTTTCTTCAGTTTGTCCAGTATCTCGACAAATTTCTTTTCAGAAAGGCCAATCTGTTTAAAACCTATATCAGCCACTTCTATATGCCTGCTAAGGCCTATACCTGCGATCAGGCACATCTCATCAGCTACCCTCAGCAGCTTGCATATTGTTTCATAACTGCTGTCCACAGATGCGGGGAGTTTATCAGTGTGGTGATATTCTATTACAACTTCAAGGTTTTTCGGCAGCTTCCATTTCCTTGCAATGAGACCGCCGACACCGCAATGATTAAACTTGAGCATGTCATTTTCAATGTCAACAAAACGAATATTTTCTTTTGAGACTCTCTCTGTAATCAGGGCATAGGTGTCCGGCATGCTGTTATTTAGAACAGTCTTTCCAACGTCATGAATAAGTCCTGCCACAAGCGCTTCTTCGGATTGCACAAGTTTTGTTTCAAATGCAATTAATGATGCGGCAATGGAGACCCCGAGACTGTGCTCCCACAGCTTCTGTTCTATAAAGCCGAAATTCCTGTGAAGGTCCTTCATAGACGCGGCAACCACAAGGTTCTTCATGGTATTAAACCCTATCAGTATTATGGCAGTGGAGACCGTGTCTATTGTCCTGCCCCTTCCGTAATAAGGAGAATTGGCAATCCTTAAAAGCCTTGTAGAAAACGACTGGTCGGCCAAAACAATATTTTCGAGCGCACTGATAGATGAATTATCATCATTCATAAACTTCAGGACCTTCATGGCAACAAAAGGAAGACTGGGGATATCCACAGTCTCAATAATAATTTTTTCCAGGTTATTATCTTTCAATCTGCCTCAACCTCCATCAGTATATTTCTTATGTCCTCAAACCTGAACGGCTTGTTTACAACCCTGATGGTCTCCGCATCCAGGAACTTGCTTAGCTTTTCATCAAGCACAGCGCCGGTTATGATTATAAAGCGTTTTGCAAGTTCAATGTCAGCGTCCCTGACCACTTTAAACAACTTATCACCGGTAATCCCCGGCATCATATAATCGCAAAATACGGCCCAGTATTTATTATTGCCTATGGCCTTCACAGACTCCTCACAGGACAGGAATATATCAGCCTCGTAACCGAGGACTTCAAGGAAAAGCCTCATCAATTCTGCTACGTCAGGCTCGTCATCAATTACAAGTATTCTTTTCATATGTCCTGCTTAAACGGCTGATTCAAGTCTGTCCAGGATGGAAATAATTGTGTCAACCAGCCCTGAGGCCTCTGTTACATACTGCTTTACAGTCTCCTTATCACCGTTTTTTGCGGCCTCGTAAGCCTTTAATCCAAGGTCATGCAATCTTCTGTGAGGCGTATCCAGTTCCTTGAAGGCACCCAGGTTTCCAAACATTTCCTTGCCGTCCCTGTAATACCATAAGCCCATTCTCGACCTGTCAGCATTAAGCTCATCAGTGGAAACGGTTACTTCCCTTGTGTCAAGAAGATCAATGATCCTGTGAAACCATAGGATATAATCGGCCTTCAGCACGCCTACCCTCATTTTAGGGTCACTAAACCCGTCAAGTATCTTAAGGAAATCCTTTGCATCTTCGCTGAATTTATTGAAAGAGAGCGCCATGTCCTTGACAGTTTTTGAATTGTCCCTGGCATCCTCGACAATCCCTGACAACGCACTGGATATCTCTACAGCGGTAGAGGATTGTTCCTCTGTAGCGGCAACTACCTGATGCACAGTGTCAAATACTTTTTCAAAATTCTCATGGATTTCCCTGAATGACTGGTCAAGGCGGAGGGCAAGTTCTCCTGTGACCTTTGCCTTTTTAACGGCGCTGTCCATCATGTCTGTAGCGGACACTGTCCCGGTATGGATCGAACCAAGAATATTATTTATCTCTGATGTGGCATTTGTAGTCTTCTGGGCAAGCTTTCTGACCTCATCTGCAACAACCGCAAACCCCCTCCCCTGCTCTCCGGCGCGGGCTGCCTCTATGGCGGCATTCAGGGCAAGCAGGTTTGTCTGGTCTGCTATATCTTTAATCATTATGACGATTTCGTCTATCTTCCTTGATAACATGGCAAGGTCATTGACCCTTACGGAAGCCTTTTCTATCTGCATGTTCACATCTTCTATTGAAGAGACTGTCTCACCAATCATTGCCTTGCCCTCAGACGAGGCCTTACTGGCGCGTTCAGTGGCCTGAAATGCCATATTAATATTTCTTGCTATATCACCTACCGTTGAGGACATCTCCTCTGTTGCGGCAGCTGCCGAGGTCGTACGCTCCAGGTCCCTGTCGACCCTGTAAGACACCTCTTTCCCGGAAACGGAAAGGCTTGTGGCATCTTTGAGTATATATACTGTCTTGTTCGCTATGTCCCTCATGACAGACTGCATTGTCTTTATAATCTTGCCTACGTCAATCGCAAGAATGCCGAATTCATCTCCCGTTTTTGCCTCAACCTTGACTGTGAGGTCTCCGGTTGCTACCTTTTCAGCGGATGAAGTTATGTCCTGCAGCACTCCGATGATATACCTGTTTATAAACCAGAAGGAAAATGCAAAAGTAATGGAAAAAATAACAACAACAAAAGTAACGACCGTGATCATGGTTGATTTGATATTGGAGTTTATGGTCTCCATCCTGCCGACAAAATCCTGTCTTGAGTTTTCGATCACTTCATTCGCAACTTTAAGGAACACATTGGCCCTCGGCGCCTGCACTTTTCCAAGGACGCCTATCATCTCATCAATCCTGTCAGCCTTGATAAGAGGAAGCATTTCATTTAAAAGCGTTTCCTTAAACGGGACAAGCACCTTTTCTATTTCTTCCATCTTCCCTTTATAATGTCCCCTTTTCAGTCTGGCGAGATTCTCGTCAATCCTTTTTATATGTATTGTTAATACATCTTCCTGTATCTTCTTCACGTCCTGGTTCTTTGTAAGGGACATCAGCAGAAAAGCGGCCCTGACGCCGTTAATATCACCCTTGAGCTGGGATATAAGCTGGATTTCATCGCTTATCTCATTAATGGTATCATACTGATTTTTGATATGCAAAAAATTAACTGCTATAACAGCGAGGATACCGAATATCAGGGCGGTAACAAAACCATAACCCATTATCAGCTTCTTCTTCATGCTGATGGCCAGTAAAAAATCAATCAGTTTTTTCATTTCTCATCTCCCCCTGCGATCTAAAGCTCCATTACACAGAATTAATTATCTCTCCGGCTATCTCTTCCAATGATAGAACCTTATCTGCTATGCCTGCGTCAACAACCGCCTTTGGCATCCCATAGACCACACAGGACTCTTCATCCTGCGCGAATATCCTGCCGCCGGTCTTTTTAAGTGCTATAAGTCCCTTTAGACCATCGTTTCCCATTCCGGTCAGAATTACTCCAAGTGCCCTGCCGGGAAAATATTCAGCAACTGAAAGCATAAGCGCATCAACAGACGGGCGGTAAATATATTCCTCCTTGCCTTCTGATATGCTCACAACAGTTTCCAGTCCCCTCGGTCTTTTGACCCGCATATGTCCGCCCCCGGGAGCTATATAGGCAAAGCCCGGCTTTAAGGTCTCACCTTCCAATGCTTCCTTCACAGTTATCTGACTGAGCTGATTAAGCCTTTCAGCGAACGGACCTGTAAAATTTGCAGGCATGTGCTGCGCTATGACTATCGGGACCGGAAAGTCCTTTGGTATTTTGGGCATTATATCCTGAAGCGCCTTGGGGCCTCCTGTTGAAGTACCGATGGATACAAGCCCCACTCTGCGCTCGCCTGTGGTTCTTACAGGCATGGATTTAGGGACTTCAATTGCTCTATGAATAGCCGGTATTACGCGTCTTTTTACAATCCCTTTTTTTGCAATATGTTTGATTTTATCAATTAATATTTCCTTGATCTTCACAATATTAATTGACAGTTCCGAAAGGTTTTTGGGGATAAAATCCACTGCGCCGATATCAAGCGCATCGAGCGTAATCTTTGCGCCTTCGGACGTAAGGGAGCTGACCATGATAACAGGAACAGGAAACTTCTCCATTATGTGCTTCAAAGCGGTAATGCCGTCCATCCTCGGCATCTCAACATCCATGGTCACAACATCAGGATTCAGGCTCTGCACCTTTTCAATGGCTTCAAGCCCGTCCCTCGCGGTCCCGATAATCTGGATCTCAGGATCAGAGGAAAGCATGCTTGACAATGCATTTCTCATAAAAGCAGAGTCGTCAACAATAAGTATCTTTACCATTTATGCTCCTAAGACAGCCCTTATTAAACTTTAAACCAGGCCGCCATTGTATTTAATTCAGAGGCAAACCGCGAGAGGTCCTCGGCAGTGCTCTTGATCTCTCCTATGGAATTGCTCAACTGTCTTGTGACAACAGCGATATTTTCCATATTGTGAGAAACTTCCTCAGAGGCAGACGACTGCTCTTCAGTAGCAGCAGCAATCCTTTGGACCATGTCTGTGACCTGACCAACGTCGGACACCATTTCATTAATCGAACCAAGCGTTTTTTTGACATGTTCAAGCACAGTCCCGATTGACTCCCTTTCCTCTTTCAGAAAATTCACTGAAGCCGAGACCTCAACCTGCATTGACTTTACAGTCTTTGAAATATCATCAGTAGCAAGGGTCGTCCTTTCAGCCAACTGCCTGACACTGTCTGCAACTACGGCAAAACCCCTTCCCTGTTCTCCTGCACGGGCGGCCTCAATAGCGGCATTTAAAGCCAGGAGATTTGTCTGGTCTGCAATTTCCTTGATCAAGGTCACAATGTTGTTTATTTCCCGGGACTTATGTCCAAGCGATTCCACCTTTTCAGCAGACTCCCTGACTATTTCCGCAAATTTAGTTAATTCATCAACCGTGGTATCCATTATCTCTTTGCCCTGCAACGCAGCATCCCTCATCCGCGTCGACGCCTGGGCAGTATCAGAGGCGTTTCTTGCCATATCGAGGGTAGTCTGTGACATCTCTGTCATGGCGGTTGCCGATTGTTCGATTTGCGAAGTCTGTTCATTTGAACCTTTATCAAGCGCGGCCGCGGTAGAGGACAATTCTTCCGAACTCCCGGCAAGGCTGGCTGTTGCAGTGCTCATCTTTCCGACTATTTCTCTAAGATTTGTGACCATTTTCAGCATTGAGGCCTGAACAATGCCTATTTCGTCATGGGTGTTCGCAGGGATCGAAGAGGTAAGGTCCCCTGACGCTACATCATTGGAAACCTTCATGAGCTGCGTTAAGGGGCTTGCGATTGACCTGTAAACCCATGTGCCGAAACCTATTCCGAATATGATCGCCCCAAGGCTGATAAGCGAAATTACGGTTATGCTGATACTTACCATCCTGTTTACAGTGCCAATGGCCTTTTCCTGCTCTCCGCGGGCAACAGTAACGGTCTCTTTGCCTTTTTCCGCCTGTTTCAGGACAATCGCGCGCAACTTTTCGGTCGCCTGCATTGCCTTTCCACGCATTTCCAATTGATGGCGTATCCTGGCAATGACGCCGCTTCCGCCCAGGAGAAGCCCCTTTGTGGAATTTAAAGCGTCTCCTGCATTGACCAGTATTTTGAGTTCGTCTTTTGCATCCAGCTTCTTAAGGGATTTTTCGAGGATCTTCCTTACCGGTTCGATCCTTTCATAATTTTTTTTGATTTCGGATTCAACATTGTCTATTTCAGTTGCAAGTACGCCGGTAAACAATTTTGTTGATAACCCTTCTATAGAAAGGCCTAACGACAAGAGTTCAGAATTTGCCGTCAGGATATTATTTGCTATATTGGACTGGGTAAAGACATCCCCCTGCTTCCTTGACTCATCATTGTACTTTTCGTTTGCAGTGATTGAATCCTGTTCAATTGAAAGCATAATGACTGACAGCCGTTCATTTACATCACTCCTTAAAGTATCCAGCTGGGTCCGGCCCTGGCCGTTGGACTGCTGTATTTTTACCATTTCTTCAATGTTTTCGCCAAGGCCTTTGATATCACCGGAATATTTTTTTGATTCAGCAACATATTCATTTTGCAGCGCCTTATTGACCGCTGAATTGACCTTTCCACGGGCTATTATCAATGCCTTTTTGTCCTGCGCCCTATGCAATTCAACTATCGCGAGCTGCAGGTCTTTCAAAGACATCTTCAGCAGATCAATGTCCCTGAGTCTTGAAGTAATGCCTTTTGTATCTTCGATAGATGTCACAAGATTGGCTGAGCGGTTAAGTTGCAGTCCTTTAATCTTTGCATCCAGTTCTTTTAATCTAACGGATGCCGCCTTCATTTTTTGAGTAATTGACTTGTTTGCGGACTGGGCATCTTCCTCGGCAGCAAGTCTCCCATCTGTTATCACAAAAAGTTCTTCTGCAACTTTGCTCATTTCCGAATAGGTTTCGCTCCTTGCTTCCCCTGATAGGGATTCAAGCGTACTTTGGGCCTTCTTTACCTCTGAAAGTGATTTTTCAGCCTCACTGCGATAGGACTTGTACTCCCCGATGTTATTTGCAACACTGACTTTAACAAGGTCGGCAATCGAGCCCTGTATGGCCTTCTGGAATTCAACAGACCTCATCTGGAAAGGAGTGCTGCGCTCGGTAAGATAAAAAAGTTTGCTTTTGACAAACCCCATGCCGATAATGCTTGTAGCCGCAACAGCGCCTATGATTACAAGTACAATAACAACATTCAATGTCAGCTTCGTCTTAATGGTCATCTTGCCTTACTCCCCCCCCCTTAAGCAAAAAACAAAGGTAAAGGCAAAGTTTTGTATACTCTGCCTTTACCCCAACCTGTAAGTCTCTATTCTGTAGGGTATCCTCTTTTCTTCCAGTCAGGGATACCATCCCTGTACCAATGGATCTTTTTAAATCCGAGATGGTGGAGGATAACGGCAGCGGCAGGAGAGCGCCAGCACTTGACCCCGTTGCAATAGAGCACTAAATCATCATTCTTGCCTAATTTATCGGCAAGAGAAGGGTTTTTCAGCAATTCGTCAACAGTCAGCAACTGGGCACCTTCAATACGCTCGGTATCGTATTGTGTCTTTACGCGGTTATCTATAATCTTTGCGCCTTTTGCCTTCAGCTTGTGTGCATCATCCCCCTTTACCACCTCTATGCCTGCAAGGGACTCAGGCATCTCCTTTTTGTTTTTTTCGAGTTCCTTTATCTCATCTATCTTTTTCATTACATCATCCGGGTATGACGCTGCATACCCAGTTCCAACCACCAGCAATATTGCTGTTGCTATAACTACTAACGTTACAAAACTTCTTTTCATGGCCGTCCCCCCTTATTCGAAATCAGCGCCGCCAAGGGCTGCGCTTTACCTTTACCTTGTCCCTAATCCGTTGGGAATCCCTTGTCCTTCCAATCCCTGAGACCATCCCGGTACCAATATATGTTCTTAAACCCAAGGGACTGCAACATTAAGGCCGTTGCAGGTGAACGCCAGCATGTTGAACTGCTGCAATAAAGGATGTACTCCTTTTCCTTGTCGAGCTTGTCGACAATCATGGGATTGTTTATCAATTCTTCGGGAAGCAGCCACTCAGCCCTTGGAATTTTTTCGGTGTCATACTGTGTTTTGATCCGGCAATCTATGGCCGCAGCTTTTTTTGACTTCAGCATTTTCATTGCATCTTCGCCGTTTATTGTCTGTATGCCTGAAAGCGATTCAGGCATGTCCTTTTTTGCATGAGCGTCCTCTTTCATCGCCTTTATCTTCTTCTTGGTTTCCTCAGGATAGTCTGTTATGGCGTATGAAATAGTTGCCGCTGCAAATATAAACGCAAACATCACAATTAACCAGTTCTTTCTGTTTATGGTAGTTTTATAATTCATTATATTCAACACCTTAATTGTTATTTTATATACTTCTGGCCATCTCCCTTTATAAAGTCAAGCAGCTTCCGGACATTGGGGGAAGGGGCGCCTTTTGTCACCAGGGTAATAACACTTGAGGCCTCAGGCTGCTCGGGTACTTTTACAGTGTCATCAGCGACGCCCGAGGCGGAAATGCCTATAGCTTCGGGATTTGAATTTATATTCAGCTTTACTTCATTGCCGGTAGTCGCCTCAAGGACATCTTTTGTTACCGTTGCTTTATCGAGCACCTTATTGACATATAACGAGTTCATCCCCGGAGTAAGCTTTCCCCATACGATAATAATCGGCTGGTCTTTTCCGCCTACTTCCTTCCAGTTGGATATTTTCCCTGTAAATATACCCTTCAATTGATCTTTGGTCAGCGCTGAAACAGGATTGGCCTTGTTTATCATTGCCACCGCCCTGCTTTTACCTATTACATTGGCCTGTAGTTCAGACTTGTTGATCTCGATCCCCTCCTTTTTCATAAGGGCAATCCACTCATCCAGGGTGAGCCCTGCGCCGGCCGCATCTAATGATCCCTTCATGAGTTCCTGTAAAGCAGATTTAGGTCCCTGCTCTACAAGCGAAAGCTTGACGCCTGTGGCCTTTTCAAAATGCACCTTTATGGGGTTCAGAACCCCGCTTGAAGGTGCCGCCCCCGCCCCTATTTTAATCTCATCCGCAAATACAAACGCACAGGCCGTTAAAAGAAAAACAACCGCTGTCATTAAAACCAATCCGTTTCTTTTCATATTCCCTCCATATTTTGTTAATCTAAAACCCGAAGTCCTTAAGGAGATCGTCAACGCCCGATTGCGAGACCGTCTCAGGGACCTCAGCATCTGCCTTTACGCCCGTCTCCACTTTTACGCCAAAAGTGGAGATTAATCTCACAAGTTCTTCCTCTATATTGCCTACAAGTATAATGACCTTTTTTATTGTCTGGCCCGTAATGTCCTGGAAAGACTGTGTGGTCAACACTTCGGTCAGGTCATCTTCGAGCCTGTTTTTAAAATCCTTAAGATAATTAACGGATCCTTGAGGCCCGGTCAGGTCCCTGATATGGCTTGAGAGGTCGTCCATAGTCAGTATATATTTTTCAACTATGCCCATGGTCTTATTGGCTGCGTCCTCTGTCTTGTCTATAACAAACTTGAGCCTGTCAATGGCATTGGGCATATCGCTTTCAGCCATACCCTTGAGCTTAGGGTCCAGTGCCTCTTTAAAGCTCCTGATCGAATCATGGAGCTTTCTTGTGACCTTGCCTACTTCCTTGAAAAGGTCACTCTGACCTTTTTTCATAATCAACTGGATGGCTTCATCCGCCTTTTCATAATCCTGGGCCACCACTGCATTCATGAAATTGACCATGTCGTCAAAGACTGCATATTTAGGGTCATGAGTGTCTATCCCTTTCTTGGCAAAGAATTCCTTTGCGTCAACCATTTCTCTGACTACCATCTCTCCGCCCATGCCCTCTATCTTCTTGACCACTTCAACCTGATCACCAACAACTTCGTTGACCTCGTACACCTCATCCTCAAAAAGGCTCATGTCTTCCATAGGTATGAGTTTTTTTGTATCGAGCAGCACAACAAGTCTTTCATTGACCCTTGCAACTCCCGACACCATGTTAGATGTATTGAAATCTGCAGGAGGCTCTATTTCGGATTCGTTGATTGTGACAACACCGGTAATACCGTCCACAAGAACGCCAAATGTCATGCGCCCGCTCGTGATGACAATCACCTTTTGAACAGAGGGTTCTTCACTGATACCGGACATTCCGACAAGAGATTTCAGATTGACCACCGGGATTATCCTTCCTCTCAGATTGGTAATGCCTTCTATGTAATGAGGGGACTGGGGCATTTTTGTAAGTTGAGGCAACTTGATGATCTCCTGGACTTTCAGGATAGGTATTGTAAATTCATTGCCCCCAAGAGTAAAGCCGATATACTGCATAAAACCTCCTAAAAATAAATATTGAATTTTGAATTACCAATCTGAAAAATCCTTTCAAGAATCCGAAACTCAACATTCAACATTCAGAATTCAAAATTTTCTTACCTGTTGCCAGATGTGAATATTCCCCTTGCAAATACAGCCAGATCAAGTATTAAAACGACTTTACCGTCTCCTGTAATGGTTGCGCCCAAAATTCCACATTCTTCAGATTCGATGCCGTTAATGGTCTTGATTACAATCTCTTCCTGGCCGAGCAGTTCGTCTACCGACATGCAGAACCGCCTGTCTCCAACCAATAATACAAGGACATAACTATTATCATGTTCAACACCAGTCTTTTTTCTCACGGAAAGCATCTCAGACATCTCAAACATAGGCAGTATCTTGCCGCGTATGGTCAATACTTTCTGACCGGTCACGTCCTTTATGTCGCTCTTTTTTACCCTGAGTGTCTCTTCAACCATAGTTTGAGGCAGGGCGTAATACTCCTCTCCAATCCGTACCATCATAGCCTGTATTATCGCTAAGGTCAGCGGCAGGCTGATCTTGAAGGTGCTCCCTATGTCTTTCTTGGTTATTACTTCAACATACCCGTTCAGCTTTGCAACATTTGTTTTTACTACATCCATTCCAACTCCGCGCCCGCTCAGTTCAGTAGAGACCTCTTTAGTTGAAAAACCGGGCAAAAAGACAAGGTTTACTGCAGCCTCGTCAGACATCTTCTGATAATCATCTTCAGATATGAGCCCCTTTGCCAGGGCTTTTTTCTTTACAGCCTCCACATCAATGCCTTTCCCGTCATCTGAAACCTCTATGACAATCTGGGTGCCTTTCTGATAAGCGCTGAGGATTATCCTTCCCTTCCGGGGTTTGCCTTTTCTTTCGCGTTCATCGGAAAATTCTATCGCATGGTCAATAGAATTCCTTATGATGTGGACCAGGGGGTCTCCTATGTTCTCTATAACTGTCTTATCAACTTCAGTGTCCTCGCCGAACATCTCAAGGTCTATATCCTTACCCAGTGTTCTGGACATGTCTCTGACCATTCTTGGGAACTTGCCGAATACCTTTTGTATCGGCTGCATCCTCATCTTCATGACTGCGAGTTGCAGGTCCGAGGTCACCCTGTCAAGAAAGCTTGTTGTTTCCATAAGGCTTTCTACATAAGGATCACCCGAATAACTCAGATCCAGCTTCGAGGCCAGATTAATAAGCCTGTTCCTTGCAAGTACTATCTCACCGGCAAGGTCCATTGCCTTATCAATCCTTGATACGTCAACCCTTAGGGTCGAAACAACCTCTTTTTCCTTTGTTATCTGCTGTACCTGTTCATCAACAACAGGTGAAGGTTTAGGCATAGGTTGGGGAATGACCTTTTCTTCCGGTTTTTCCTCCTCAACTTCTATCTTTTCCTCTGCCTCTATCTTTTCTTCTATTTTCTCTCCTGGCTCAAACCTTTCTTCTGCCCCTGCCTCAGCCTTTACCTCTCCTGAGGTGGCAATTTCCATCATTGTGTCGAGCGCCTTCAGAAGGTTCGAGTGGTCCTCTTCAACTCCGTCTTTCAGTTTTATATGAAATATGAGAAGCCTCAGTGCATCCACACTTTTAAGTATTACATCAATAAATTCACGGGTAAGGGCCACCTCGCCGTCACGAAGCCTCTTCATTATGCTTTCAGCCCTGTGAGCAACATCCACTACCGGCTGGAAACCCAGGAACCCGGCAGCCCCTTTAAGGGTATGCATACCCCGAAAAATTTCATTCAGCAGGTCCTTATCGTACCCCTTTGTTTCGAGTTCAACAAACATCGGATCAATCTTATCAAGGGTCTCCTCAGCCTCGGTAACAAACTCAGTTACGATTTCTTCCATTTCATCAGACATATTTATCCCCCTGCCAACAAGGATTTTTTCTTAGCAGCTATTTTTTCGAGTTTTTCCTTTAGTGTCTCGGCTGTAAACGGCTTAACTATATAATTATCAACCCCTGCCTTAATGGCCTCTATAACTTTTTCCTTTTCAGCCTCTGCCGTCACCATAAGAAACGGCACGTCTTTGAGAGGTTCAGGTTCCTGTCTTACATTCCTGAGGAGATCAATGCCTTCCATGTTAGGCATGTTCCAGTCCGAAACAACCAGGCCATAGCTCCCGCCCCTAAGCTTGCCCAGCGCCTGCACACCGTCCTCTGCCTCATCTATATTTTCAAAGCCTATTTGCTTCAAAAGATTTTTTATGATCCTTCGCATAGTCGGGAAATCGTCCACAACAAGCACTTTCAGTCCTATATTAAACATTCTCCACACCTCCCTCAAAAATCTTTTTAATAATCTTTTTTATGCTATCGGTAATCTGGTCAGCATTTGTAGGCTTAACAAGATAGTCGTCAACTCCGGCCTCAAGGGCCTTTACCTTTTCGTCTTCGTCCGCCTCGGTAGTGACCATAATTATCGGGATATGTTTCCAGGCAGGGTCTGTTTTAAGGGTCTTTGTCAGCTCGATACCGTCCATATATGGCATATTCATATCCGACACGATAAGATTTATATTATCCATGCCAAGCTTTTCCATTGCATCCAGTCCGTTTTCAGCAGTTACTATCTCGTATCCCTTTCCCTTGAGATACAGACTCAGCAACTTTCTGGTTGTTTTGTCATCGTCAACAATAAGTATCTTCATAAAGCCTCCAGATCGTTATAGCGCTTATACCTTTTGATAAACAATAATCTTATTTATAACTACCGGTCTGAAAGCCCTTGTAACGCTATGCAAACTTTCAGATGTCCCTATAAAAAGATACCCATTCGGCTTTAATGCGTCATACAACAGTGAAACCGCCTTCTGCTTTGCCTTTTCGTCAAAATATATAAGGACATTTCTGCAAAAAATCACGTCCACTCCCCGCAACACCCTGACGTCCCTGTCCTCTATCAGGTTGACCTTCATAAACTTTACCATGGATTTTAAAGCAGGGGACAGAATATATTGCTGGTTGCTGGCGGTGAAGTATTTCTTTAAATATGCCTCAGGGATATTTCTTATTGCATAAGAGCCATAACTGCCGGCCTTTGCAGAACTTAACACAGATTCGCTTATGTCAGAGGCAAGTATCTCCACCTTAAATGATTTCAATTCGGGCTTTTCGGAAAGCAGCATAGCCATCGTGTAAGGCTCTTCGCCGGTAGAGCTGGCAGCAGACCATATTTTTATGTCACGACGTCCTGCACCGCTGTTTTCAGAAATGATACGCCCAAGGATTTCAGAGCCAAAGACATCAAATTGCTGGTTTTCCCTGAAAAAAAAGGTCTCGTTTGTAGTTATGAGGTCAAACAGTCGTGCAAGTTCATTTTTATCCGAACCGTATTTTATAATATATAGGTATTCTTCATAACCCTTCAGGTTTTTCTCCTGCACCATCCGTCCAAGCCTGTTTTCCAGGAAATATTTTTTATTGTCAGGTATGAAAATACCGCTTTTTTCATATATGAAATCCCTGAGTTGTTTGAATATGTCATCTGTCATCAAAAGACCCATATCTTTTATAAAATTATGAGTTCCAAATTATGAGTTATGAGTTAGGGAACCGGTTCCCATAACTCCTGACTCAAAATTCTTAACTCATAACTGATTTAACGCCTCCCTTATTTTTTCTCTAACTGCTGTATTGGGATGGTTTTCATGGACAGACAGCGCCTCATATGCTTCCCTCCCGCCAATCTCTTTGATTGCATCTATGGCAGACATTACAACAGGTATAAACTCATCATACAGCATCGCCGTGGTCAGCTCAACGGCCTTTTCCCTTTCACATGAAAAGGCAATGGCCTTGATCGCATAAAACCTTACCCATGGATCGTGGTCCTTCAGGGCATCAAATAATTCAGAAGAACAATATCTTGCTTCACCCAGACCAACGACAGCAGATTTCCTTATATCAGGGTCCTCATCTCCGAGAAACCCGACAAGCTTGGATATGGCCTTTTCAGTGCCGATGCGTCCAAGCCTGTAAATCGCTGCTATCCTTACTTTTTTCGTCAGGTCTTCAGCCAGCATTAAAAGCACATCCACATCCATAATGGTTTTCGCTATTACTTCACGGACATTATTGTTGTATCCGGAAACACCGGACAGAAAGTTATCCGGATCAATTTTAATAAGTGCCTCAACAATCCTTTCAACCACATCATAATATTTTTCCACATCAAGCAGATCGACCAAAGGTCTGTAGGCTTCTTTAGTCCTTATGTTCCCAAGCGCCTCGATGGCAGCGCGACGCACATGGGCATCCAGGTCTCTCTGTGAAACTTCAAGCAGGTACTCAATCGCCTCCGGCCCCCCAATTTCTCCGAGTGCCTCAACTGAAGCCTGTCTCAGGTCTCTCCTCATATCGTCGAGGTAACCGATCAGGACGGGAACAGCTCTTCTGCTTCTTGTCTCTCCCAGGATTTCAATAGTAAAGGCCTTCCCCCGGTACTTAACATCGGGGAAATTGAGCAATTTCAGCAGTTCATCTTCAGAATTCATCGCAATAACCGCATTTCGCAGAAGGGAAAACCTTTCTTCGCTTTCAGGCAAAGACGGGTCAAGGGCGCCGGCAATATCAACAATAACAGGCACTGCATCCTTGCAATTAAGTGCTGCAATGCCTTTCAGGGCAATCTCTTTTTCCTCCCAATCGCCGTTTTTCAACATTGCAACAAGATGGCCGGACAAATCAGCCATATCAGGCTTTATGCCTATTTGTATAAGGCTCTTTATTACTGCATTTCTCTCATCTTCAGAGGCCTTTGGCAGGTAGACCCTTAGCGCGTCAACCCCCTTATCAGAGGCAAGTTTTCCAAGGGTTTCAATAGCTGCAAAACGCACGGCTTCGGAAGGATTGTCAAGCAGGGAGGCTATATCTCCTATTGAATCCACAGCCATCAATTCGCCAAGCGCATCAAGCGCTGAGAAACAAACCCATTCATCATCTCTCAGGGCCTTTATCAAATCAGGGATCCCCTCGCTGTAACCAAGCACTCCGATTGCTTTTGCAGTGGCAGCGCGGACATTGGCATTGGTGTCCTTAAGGCAGTGGACGATCCTTAAAGGATCAACGCCTTTCTTTATTTCACCCAGAAGATCAATCGCAAACTTCCTTACATCATCGTCCTTATCTTTCAGCAGGGGGTATAAAAGAGGTACCGACACCTCGCCCAGTTTTCCTATAATAATTAAAGCTGTATTCCTGAGATATGAGTTTTCCCTCAAAAGTGGAAGCACCATATAACCGATGACTTCACCGCCGATTGCGATAAGAGAACGCATTGCAGCATCCTGGACACCCGCATTTTTATCGCTGAGGGCCCTGATAAGAGGGTAAATCGCCCTTTCATCTCCTTCTGCCAGGTCCTCTGCAGCAGACCTTCTGACTGAGGGGTCATCGCTGCTGAGTTTTTTAATTATTTTTATGATATTTTTTGCCATAAGGTCACCTATATCAATAAAATTATGAATTATGAATTATGAATTATAAATTAAGGAACACATATAAGGCAATTACGGAAAAAAGACAACAAATAGAGGCTGATTCCTAATTCGTAATTCCTGCCTAAGGGCACCTTGCTTTTGGTGCTTAAAGCACCTACTGCTGGTAATTTGTATTTCTTAATTATCAGTTCCTAATTCCGGAACTGTTCCATCATGTTCTTGAGTTTAATAAGCACCTTCCCGTGTAGTTGACAAACTCTTGATTCACTGATATCCAAAACCTTTCCGATTTCCTTCATTGTAAGCTCTTCATAATAGTAAAGAGTTATTACCATCCTTTCCTTCTCGGGAAGTTTGTCTATTGCATTACCCATGGCGGCCCTCAACTCCTTCAGATTCAACTCATCAAGAATATCAACGTCCTTCTCACCGGCAATACATTCGAGAATATCAAGCGATTCGCCGTCAACATTTACCCCCATATCTTCCAGATTAATCATATTAACGGTGTTGGACATTGACTGGGTCTTGTAAAGTTCTTCAAGGGACATATTCAGGCTTTCAGCGACTTCTTCATCCGTTACACTGCGGTTGAATTTCCTTTCCATCTCAGTATATGCATTTCTTACCCCTTCAAGTTTTTTCCTGACGTCCTTCGATGCCCATTGCATTGAACGGACCTCATCAATAATAGCGCCCCTTATCCTGAAGTCTGCAAAAGTGCTGAGGGTCGCGTTTTGGGAGGGGTCATATCTCTCTGCAGCCTCAAGGAGTCCGATAATGCCCGCAGAAACCAGGTCTTCGAGGCTCAGCTCCGAGGGCAATGCAAAGGCGTATTTACTGGCATAGTATTTTACGCGGGGTAAAAACTGTTCGACAATCTGTTCCTTCTGTTTTTTGGATACTTTTGCCATGAATAAATATTATAACAACGAAAACAGTTTTTTCACTCATAATTCAAGTCAGTTTCTCAACATCACTTTTTCATCCATAGATCATGACTCATAAATAGTCAATAAATACTTGCCATGACTTAATGATTATGAGCCTCTTTACCCTACCCTCAAGGCCTTCTTTAAAAAGAACTGTACAGTGTCCTTGACATCATCCCTGTGGTTATCGAGCACTCTCTGGCCGATATTGGCCAGTTTTTTCGCAAAATTACTGTTCGGGTACATGGCTATGAACCCTTTCTGGGCTATGATTGCGTCTTTCACATGCTGATCATAAGGCAGATACCCAAGGTAGTCTACAGACAGATTAAGAAATTTATCGGCCACTATGGCCAGCTTTCTGAATGTATCAAAGGCCTCCTTCTCGGAACGGGCTGTATTTACAAGGATTCTGAAATGATTTTCACTGAAATCTCTTGAAAGCACTTTTATCAGGGCATAAGCATCTGCAAGGGATGTTGGTTCAGGTGTTACTATAACTATGGTCTCCTGGGCTGCGCTGCAGAAAAACAGTACATTATCGGCAATGCCGGCGCCAGTGTCTATCAGGAAGATATCAAAGGACATGTCAAAGTTGTCCAGTTCTGATACAAGTTTCAACCTCTGGTTATCTGTAAGCTTTGTAAGCGACCTGATTCCTGAACTCGCGGGCAGTATCATTATGCCGAGGGGGCCTGTGACAATAATGTCCTTCAGACTTTTTTCACCCATCAGCACATGTTTCAGATTATATTTTGGCGCTATACCAAATAACACGTCTATATTGCTCAACCCGAGATCAGCGTCAAGAATAAGGACCTTTTTGTTCAGACTTGCATAAAACAGGGCAAGGTTGGCAGTAAAATTTGTCTTTCCCACGCCGCCCTTTCCGCTGGAAATCGCCACAATCCTGGGACTTTTGCTGTTCATTAAACACCTCCAACGATCAGACCGGCAAGAAATTCAGAAGAGGGTATCCTGATATCATCAGGCACGCCCGGGCCTGTGGTCACAAAAGACAAAGGCCTGCTGGTCAATAATGAAAGGTTGTAGAGGTTCCCGTATTGGGTTGCCATATCGAGTTTGGTAAACCCGATATAGTCAATGGTGTTATTACAGCTTTGCCACGACTTGAGCGCTGCCTGTGTGTCCATTGAAACATCCATCAGAAAGCACTTTTTTAAAGGAAATCCTGAAGGGAATATGTCATTCATATCATCCAGCAAACTGCCGTATGCATATCCCGGAGTATCTATAAGCAGCGGCCCCTTTTCCATTTCCTTATAGACAATCTTCGGCAAATCGCTTATCTTTTTGACAACCTTCAACTGGCACTTCAACTGACTTGACAGTTCTTTCATTGAAGCAAGAGAGCCTATCCTGTCGGAATCAAGAGAGATAAGAGTTACATTTTTTCGCTTGTTGGACAGCATATGCGCAATTTTAGACATGGTAGTAGTCTTGCCCACGCCCGGAGGCCCGAAAAACACCAATCCCCGTTCCTCAACAGGAATCATACCCTGTACCCTTACATCCTGCTTGATAACATCTTTCAAACTATCGAGAGTATCATGGGACCTCTCAAGCAGAATAATCGCAAATTGGGAATCCACACCCTGTTTGGAAAGCAAATTGAACAAGCCCTTTTTTTCCTTTCCTACCCGGAGGTTAGGCACTATAGGCCTGAATGTCTCCTTAAGAAACCCCACCTCGTCCTTCAGGCTCCTGATTTCCCTTAATATCTCTTCAATATCTGATGACGCTATATTGGAAGACGGGACCACATCGCTTTCATCCATGGCTGCCGTGACCTCAACAGCATCCTTATTAAGAATGCCAAAAGGGCCTGTCTTTATGGACTTACTCGAAAGTATTATGGCGTCAGGGCCGAGTTCCTTTTTTACTATCTCAAGGGCCTCCTTGAAGCTTTGGCCTACAAATTTCTTAATTTTCATTAAGTTATCCTCCTATTATTAAACAAGAACATTATAGTTACAGTATTTTTCATTCTATTTTTATGGTCCCGACGGAATAAACCTTTACGTTTTGTACAACCTCCCCATGAGATACTACACTTATGCTGCTCGAAATCCTCTCAGCAAGTTTCTTTACAAATCTCCTTACAGCAGGCGTGCAAAGCAGCACAGGCTGATACCCCCTGGAAACGCCTTCTTCATAATTCTTTTTTATATTTTCAACAAGCCTGTCTGTAGTGACAGGATCAAGAGTAAGATATGATCCTTGAGGTGTGGTCTGTATTGATTCCATTATCAGCCTCTCCAATTTGGGGTCTATCACCAAAACAGATATGGAGCCGTCAGGGTTCTGCAATTGTTTTGTTATATTTCTTGCAAGTGACTGCCTTACATACTCTGTAAGGAAATCAGCGTCCTTTGTCATCGTGGCATACTCAGACAGCGTCTCCAGGATGGTCTGGATATCACGAACAGACACCTTTTCCCTCACCAGGTTTTGCAGTACCTTCTGTACAGAACTCAGACTTAATGTTGCGGGAATCAGATCTTCAACAACTTTTGGATGGGTCTTTGCCAGGTTGTCCAGTAATTTCTGGACATCCTGTTTGCCGAGCAATTCATGTGCATAATTCTTAATGACCTCGGTAAGATGCGTTGTAATTACGGATGGGGCATCAACAACAGTATAACCGGCAAGCTGGGCCGCTTCCATATCCCTTTCATCAATCCATATTGCAGGGAGGCCGAAGGCAGGATCTTTTGTAGGTATGCCGGGGATATTTTCCTTTTCCGTGCCTGGAGAAATCGCAAGATATTTGTTAAGCATAACGTCTCCTGAGGAAACTTCAATCCCTTTTATAAGAATTGAATAGCCTGTCGGCTTAAGGGAAAGATTGTCCTTTATATGGACTGGCGGAACAATAAATCCCATATCAGTGACAATCTGCTTTCTCACTGCCTTTATCCTTGCTAAAAAGGGGCCTCCCTCCTCAACAAGGGGGATAAGTCCATATCCAATCTCCAGGGAAAGCGGGTCTATAGGAAGTAATGATTCAAGGGTCTCAGCAGGTCTTGCCTCTTCCATCTCAGGCACTGCCTCTTCTTCTATCTTGACGGCCTTGTTCAGGAAATACGCTCCGGTACCTGAAACCATGGCCAGAGACAAGAACGGTAAATGGGGCAGGCCCGGTATAAGACCAAAAAAGGCCAGGATACCGGCAGTCGTCCCAAGCGCTTTGGGATGCATGAATAACTGCTTTACCACTTCCGCCCCAAGATTCGCCTCTGAAGCGGCCCTCGTAACAATAAGACCTGCAGCTGTTGATGTTATAAGTGCCGGTATCTGCGCAACAAGTCCATCACCGACAGTCAATATTGTATAATTTGTAGCAGCTTCGCCTATGGGCATACCTTTTTGCAGGACCCCAATGAGAATCCCTCCAATTATATTGATGACCATTATAACTATGCCGGCCACCGCATCACCCCTCACGAATTTGCTTGCGCCGTCCATCGCACCGTAAAAATCCGCTTCCCTGCTGATGTCCTGCCTCCGTCTTCTTGCCTCTGCGTCATCAATAAGACCGGCATTCAGATCAGCGTCAATGCTCATCTGTTTGCCGGGCATTGCATCGAGGGTGAACCTTGCAGAAACCTCGGCTATCCTGCCTGCGCCCTTGGTTATTACTACAAAATTAATTACTATCAGTATCAAAAATACAACGAAACCGACTACAAAATTACCGCCGACTACAAATTCTCCAAAAGACTTTATGACCTTTCCTGCTGCTTCAATACCTGTGTCACCCCTCATCAGTATCAGTCTCGTAGAAGCTATATTCAGGGAAAGCCTCAGGAGCGTGGATATAAGAAGAACAGACGGAAACACTGAAAAATCAAGGGGTCTGTGTGTATATGTTGAAACAAGAAGGACTACAAGAGACAGCGTAATACTTAAAGATAGGGCCATATCGAGCAATACCGGAGGGATTGGGATGATCATCAGTCCAAGTATCAGCACAACACCTACGGCCAGCATCAAGTCGCTCTGTCTTAACAGTCTATCAAACATAAATTCTCCAAAGTAAACGAGTAATTCCCCTACTCCTCAACTCTTCACTCCTTTACTCCTTAACTTATAGACATTGGCCAGTATAGTTGCCACTGCCTTGTAAAACGCATCAGGTATTTCCTGGCCTATGTTCAGCTTGAACAATGTCCTTGCAAGAGGCTTGTCCTCAAACATAGGGACCTTGTTTTCTTTTGCTATCTCCTTTATCTTTTCAGCTACGAGGTTGGCGCCTTTGGCGATGATGGTCGGAGCCCCCATCTTTGAGGAATCATATTTCAGGGCAACTGCAAAATGAGTGGGGTTTGTAATAACAACATCCGCCTTTGGGACCTCCTGCATCATCCTCTTCCTCGCCATTTCCCTCTGCAGACTCCTGATCCTTGCCTTGACCCTCGGGTCGCCTTCAGTCATCTTGTGCTCTTCCTTTACTTCCTGCTTGGTCATTCTGAGGTTGCGTTCATACTGCCATTTCTGAAAAGCAAAATCTGCGATCGCAAAAACAGAAAGTACAAGGGCGGATATGAGCAGCAGTTTCCTGATCTGACCGTAAGAAAAGCCCATAATGGCCTGTATATCCATGTCTACAAGAAGCGGCAGGTTTATCGCCTCCTTCTTCAGCATCAGATACAAAATCATGCCAAGGACTATTAACTTGAAAATCCCCTTAAAAGTTTCAAAAAGGGTGTTAAAACTGAAATATTTCTTGATACCCTCCAGGGGGTTGACCTTCGAAAAGTCCGGGCTCAATGAAGCTGCTGAAACCAGAAAACCGGTCTGCAGGAAATGGACAGCTACGATCAGCACTACCATCAATCCGAAAAGCGGCGCCATCATCACGGCTGCATTAATGCTGTCTGCCTTGAATATCTCGACAAAAACAGCTTCGTTCAATGAAACCTCGAATCCCCTTTTTAAGGCCGAACGCATATAAACAAGCATTGATGTAAATATGACCCCTCCGAAAGAGAGATACATATATACCATCCATAAAGGAATAATACCGGTAAGGTCCCTGCTCCTCGGAACATTGCCCTTCTCCCTTGCCTGCTGCTTTTTTCGGGGAGTCGCTTGTTCTGTTTTTTCGTCAAATTCTTCCGGCATATTTTATCTCGTAAACACCATAATAGCGTCTCTTACATTCAAAAAAGCCTTTGAAATAATCATAAAGGTAAGGGGTAACGACAGCATCATGAAAATAAGCCCCAGTATAATCAGTAGCGGCATACTGACAAAGAATATATTTGCCTGGGGGATTGCGCGTGACAGAAAACCCATGGCAAGGTTCACCATTATCTGGACAAGAAGGACAGGGGCGGCTATTTTAAATGCCAGCGGGAACAGGATATGGTTCAGTCCCATGATGCCGCTATACATCGTATTGTATTGGATTTTCCCTACGTCAAAACTGCGCACAATGCCCTCAATAAAATAGTGGTGCATATCAAGTATAAAAAAAAGCCCCATTGACGCAAAGGTATAGAAAAGGCTTATCGGGCTCAATATTTCTCCGAATTGCGGATTGAATACTGCTGCGACACCCAGTCCCATTTGCAGGCTTATCAACTGCGCCGCCATTTCCACAGCGCCGAGGATTATACGCGCGCTTAACCCAATGGCAATGCCGATAAAGACCGCTTCAAAAATTGCCTTCACAGGATTATCAAGATTCACGTCCACAACAGGCAGCAGGAGCAATGTAAATGCAAGGGCAAATCCTGCCCTGACGATCATCGGAGTCATCCTTGCACCTACAAAAGGAATAAAGGAAAGGATTATAGCGACCCTTATGAATATGGGTATAAACCTTCCAGAGTACATGTTTATGATGCTGTAAAACTCCATGTCACCTCACATACATAGGTATGGCCTCAAAAATAGACCTTGTAAAGCCCACCATAATCTTGACCATCCACGGGAGTCCCACAAGCAGGGTCAAAAACACTGCAAGTATCTTGGGTATAAATGATATGGTCATTTCCTGCAGCTGTGTTATGGCCTGAAAGAGGCTTATCAATATTCCAATGACAAGGCTCACTATAAGTGGTGGGCCGCCCACAAGCAAAATCGTTTCAAAGGTCTGCCTTGAGACCTGATTTAACAGTTCCATTGTCATCTGAAACTTCCTACAAGTGAACCTATCAGCAGGTCCCAGCCGTCCACAAGTACAAATAACAGCAGCTTAAAGGGCATGGATATCATGACCGGCGGAAGCATCATCATACCCATTGAAAGAAGCACACTCGCGACGACCATGTCTATAACAAGAAACGGCAGGAAAATAAGAAAGCCTATCTCAAAGGCCTTCTTCAGTTCGCCAATGGAAAAAGCGGGCACCACAACCTTCATTGGAAGGTCCATCGGCTTTGCAGGCTTCTCTGACTTTGACAGCTTCAGGAAAAGCGCAAGGTCCTTTTCCCTTGTCTGTTTCAGCATGAATTCCTTTAAGGGCACACCGGCCTTGTTAAGGGCGTCTTCAGCATTCAGTTCCTTCTTGGTGTAAGGTACATACGCCTCGGAATAAATCCTGTCAATAACAGGAGACATTATGAAAAATGTAATAAAAAGCGCCAGGCCGATTATCACCTGCTGTGGCGGGACCTGCGGGGTCCCAAGCGCCTGCCTCAGGAATGACAGCACAACGACTATCCTTGTAAAACAGGTGGTCATAACAAGTATTGCCGGGAGGAAGGAGAGCACTGTAAGGAACAGCAGCAACTCCAGAGGGGTAGTCAGGCCAAAAAAACCACCGCCTGCAGGTGCCGCCGGTGGCGGTGGTGCAGCAAAGGAGACCGCAGGGGCCAGCAGCCAGTAGCCGGTAGCC
>Ga0209211_10002558_pt1 | contig 31094 bp, 23 predicted proteins | sample RifGroA2_FD_183992 | JGI IMG/M metagenome (GOLD analysis project Ga0209211, IMG submission 183992) | Groundwater microbial communities from Rifle, Colorado, USA - Groundwater A2 (SPAdes) (version 2) | ecosystem: Environmental > Aquatic > Deep subsurface > Groundwater | place: Rifle, Colorado...
CGACTTAACGCCGATTATGAGTGCCGTTAATTGGCATTATATCCATATAACGCTAATTTATGTCAAGCGTTATATGCGTATTACAGGAGAAACGCCGATTATTTGCCAACGTCCTCGGCATATGCCAAACTTGGGAGCATGGACGGACTTAAGAGGAATATCCGTTACCTTCTTTGGAAAGAGGGTGCGGACCGGAAAGACTGGCCATCCAAACTGGCCAAATGGCTCGGCTGTTCTCTCCGGAGGGCGGAAGAGCTATTGGAAGGTAATGGTGAGGCCCTTACATCGAAAGAGAAGAAGGTTCTGGAAAAAGAAACGGGGCTTGCTCCTGAAGAACTTTCCGGGGATCTGCTTGAGAAGCATGGTGGGGACATCCTCGTTGAAAACATCCGTCACCTTATCGACGGCCTTCCCCATGGGCAGAAGAAAGAGTTCGCCGCCAAGTTGGGAGTCGATGTCACTACGGTTTCCCGCTGGATCGGCGGCGCTCAGCGCCCGACGAAGAAAAAGCTGGAGGAGATTGGAAAGTATTTCGGCCTGCCGCCCGGAACCGACCTCGATTCCGAAGCGATATTTCTTTGGACGGAGCCGATCAGTGAGAGTCAGATGAAAAGTTGGATTACGGAAAGAATCCAGCAGATGAACGGGAAAACGCTGAGGGAAATATTCCCGGCGATGAGGAGGTTGGTCGCGAAATAGTCTGTCCCTACGTTCTAAATGCCATCACCTTGTTGCTGGAGTGTACTTACTGTGCATTAAGCCCAAACTTCGACCGGTCACGAATATGGGGTGTCGTCAAGTGACCAAGTTCGGGCTCGGACGCTTTCTTTACCAGAAAAGTGGAGTGGGAGAAACGAGAGTTCTCGGGAAGAGTGCGAGGTGAGGCTTATGGCTCGAAAGGGGAACGCGGCCAATCAGAAAAACGGCAACGGTGCGAACATTGGGTTCGAGGAAGTCCTTTGGAAAGCTGCGGACAAGCTCCGAAGCAACATGGACGCCGCCGAGTACAAGCACGTCGTCCTCGGACTGATCTTCCTGAAGTACATCTCCGACGCCTTCCAGGAACGATACGAAACCCTAAAGAAAGAGCCCAACGCCAACCCGGAGGACCGGGATGAGTACGCAGGCGAGAACGTCTTCTGGGTCCCCAAGGAGGCCCGATGGGGATACCTCCAAGCGAAGGCGAAGCTACCCACCATCGGCAAGCTCGTCGACGATGCGATGGCGTTCATCGAACGGGATAACCCGGTGCTCAAGGGTGTTTTGCCGAAAAACTACGCTCGCCAAGACCTCGACAAGCAGCGGCTCGGCGAGCTCATCGACCTCGTCGGGACCATCGGCCTCGGGGACAAGGAGAGCCGTTCAAAGGACGTCCTCGGCCGCGTCTACGAGTACTTCCTTTCCAAATTCGCCAGCGCTGAGGGGAAGCAGGCCGGCCAGTTTTATACGCCGCGGTGCGTCGTCCAAGTGCTCGTCGAGATGCTCGCGCCGTACAAGGGGCGGGTCTACGACCCCTGCTGCGGCTCTGGCGGCATGTTCGTCCAAAGCGAAAAGTTCGTGGAGGCGCATGGAGGTCGCGCCGGAGATATATACGTCTTCGGCCAGGAGTCGAACGCCACGACGTGGCGACTCGCCAAGATGAACCTTGCCATCCGCAGCATGGACGGGAACCTGGGAACGGAACACGCGGACAGCTTCCATCGGGATTTGCACAAGGACCTCAAGGCTGATTTCATCCTCGCCAATCCGCCTTTTAACATGAAGGACTGGGGAGGGGAGCATCTCCGTAACGACAACCGGTGGCGATTCGGCGTCCCTCCCGTAGGGAACGCGAACTTCGCTTGGGTGCAGCACTTCATTCATCACCTGTCGCCGACGGGCCTTGCCGGATTCGTCCTCGCCAACGGCTCGATGTCGTCCAATCAGTCGGGCGAGGGGGAGATCCGGAAGGCCATCATCGAGGCCGACCTCGTCGACTGCATGGTGGCGATGCCAGGCCAGCTCTTCTACTCGACGCCAATCCCCGTTTGCCTCTGGTTTCTTGCTCGCGCTAAGAAGAATGGGCGGTTCCGCGACCGCCGCGGCGAAATGCTCTTCATCGACGCCCGGAAAATGGGCACCCTCGTCGACCGCGTACACCGTGAGCTGACCGACGAGGATGTTGGGAAGATCGCCGGGATCTACCACGCCTGGCGCGGCGATAAGAACGCAGAGAAGTACGCAGACGTGCCCGGATTCTGTACGGCAGCCAAGCTCGACGACATCCGCAAGCACGGGCATGTACTCACGCCCGGCCGCTACGTCGACACCGAGGCAAAGGAGGACGACGGCGAGCCGTTCGCGGACAAGATGAAACGGCTTGCCGCCATGCTGCGCCAACAACAGGTCGAAGCTGCGAAGCTGGACACCACCATTGCCTCCAACCTGAAGGAGCTAGGGTATGGCGGGTGAGTGGACGCCCACTGTTCTGCGTAACCACGTAGAACTTCTCGTCGGGTTTGCATTCAAAAGCGAGCGCTTTCAAACACAACCACCAGGAATCCGTCTGGTTCGAGGCGACAACGTAACGGAAGGAAGCATCCGTTGGGGAGACAAGACGCGTTACTGGCCGGAGCTAACGCCGGATCTTAGGCGCTATCAACTGCGCCCCGGAGATGTTCTTATAGGCATGGATGGGTCAAAGGTCGGACGTAATTGGACTCGTGTCGGCGACGCCGACGTCCCATGCCTTCTCGTACAACGTGTCGCTTGTCTCCGCGCCAATAATACGCTGGATCAAGGTTTTCTGGCCGCTCTCATCTCAAGCCAGATGTTCAAGGATCATATTGATGCCGTAAAGACCGGCAGTTCGATCCCCCACATGAGTGGAAGACAGATCGGCGAATTTGTTTTTCGATTTCCCGCACTTGTTGAACAGCGCGCCATTGCCCACATCCTCGGCACGCTTGACGACAAGATCGAACTGATCCGGCGGATGAATAAGGCGTTGGAGGCGATGGCGCGAGCGCTCTTCAAATCATGGTTCGTAGACTTCGACCCCGTCCGTGCCAAGGCCGAAGGCCGCGACCCTGGTCTGCCGAAGAACATCGCCAACTTGTTCCCGGGTTCCTTCGTGGACTCGGAACTAGGTGAGTTTCCGGAGGGGTGGGGCGTGGGGACACTCGCCGACTTCTCCTCATTGAATCCAGAGGCATGGTCGAAGGAGACTCGCCCAGCCGTCATAAATTATATCGATCTCTCGAATACGAAGTGGGGCCGAATCGAGGCGATCACAACCTATGCGCGGCAAGACGCGCCGAGCCGAGCGCAGCGTATTCTGAGACCGAAAGACACGATTGTCGGCACGGTGCGACCGGGTAACGGGTCGTATGCCTTTATCTCCGAGGACGGACTTACCGGTAGCACAGGCTTCGCCGTCTTTCGGCCGCTGAGAATCGAGTACACCGAGTTCGTGTATCTCGCAGCTACGGCTGCCGAGAATATCGACGCGCTATCGCACTTGGCCGATGGCGGAGCCTATCCGGCCGTGCGTCCCGAAGTCGTCGCAGCAACTCCAGTCGTATTGCCAAGCGGCGACTTACTGGGAAAATTTTCTCGTCTCGCCAAACCGCTGTTAGCGAAGATAGCCGGAAACGATCGTGAATCCCGAACGCTCGCTGCTCTCCGCGACGCGCTGCTCCCGAAACTGCTTTCCGGTGAGATTCGCGTGGGAGACTACAAGAAACAGAATAAGATAGTTCGGATTCAATCGTAGACCGGGAGGAAGGAGCGGGACCCATGTCCATCGGCATCCTAACGAAGGAAGAATTCATCGCTACGCTCCAACACTATCTAAGCGCGTCCGGCCCCATACAATCGGCCGAATTGCTGAGAGGCCGAAAAAGACAACTGGAGACAGTCGAGGAAGCGTTCGCGTCGCCGGGAAGAAACGTCTTCATCTACGGAGATAGGGGCGTAGGCAAGACTTCCCTAGCGCAGACCGCGGCCCATCAACACCAATCATCCGATCGGGACCCGATCATCGTCGCCTGCGACGCCAGCACCACCTTCTCCAACATGGTCCAGAGCATCGCCAATAAGATCCTTGCAAACCCCTTAGGCAGCAATATGAGATCGACAACGAAATTGAAGGCCGGTGTCCCTTCCGTCGTTTCGGCAGAAAGAGAAATGACAAGCGATCGTGGGGGAAACACCCCGCTGGTTACAGATATCAACTCAGCGGTTCTGCTCCTGAAACATCTTTCCGATGGACGTCGCGACAAGACCGTCGTGGTCGTCGACGAATTCGACCTCATCAGGAATGAAGACGACAAGGTGAGCATAGCAAACCTGTTGAAACAGGTCGGTGATCAGAAGATCGACATCCAATTCATTTTTTGCGGAATCGGCAAGTCCCTGGACACTCTGCTGGGAGCGCACGGTTCCGCGCATCGTTACATTCAAGAGGTCAAGCTGGAACCCCTAGTCTATGGACCTCGACTTGAGATAATCGAGGCGTCCGCGTCCGCCTTCGGAGTCGATATTGAGACGCGGATAAAAACCCGGATTGCAGCCGTAAGCGACGGTTTCCCGCACTATGTCCATCTGGTATGCGAGAAGCTGTACTGGGAGATGTTCCGCGATCCGAAACCGTGTCCGGCCGTAACGCTGGAACATTACAGGAACGCCATCCGATCGGCGATCGAAGCCGCGCAGCAGCGCCACCGGAAGGCATACGAAAAGGCGACGATGAAGGAAGCCGGCGATTACGAGGAGATCCTTTGGGCGGCCGCAAATCATTCGGATCTCTTCCAAAACAACGACGTGATCTATGCGTCCTACCAGAAGATCATGGAGATGCGCGGGAAACAACCCGTCGAAAGGGCGAAGTTCACCCCGAAGCTCAGCAGTCTGAAATCCCCTTCGTGCGGGAGAATACTAACAAGCCCCAGGCGGAACTGGACCGAGTTTCAAGAAAATATGATACGCGGTTACGTGCGGCTTCGGGCTGAAGACCAAGGCATCGAATTGGCCCAAGAATGTGTTCCAAGCAAAGAGACGAGTGAGGTCTGGATGAGCAAAATGGAGTCAAAGACCCCAAGATCAACGTTCAGAAGCAAAATCCCACCTGGGGTATTTATACGAAGAAAAAGATAACAGATTTAACCATTCACAAAATAACGCAGACAATTTGAGGCGTACGTGACACCTCTTGTGTTCGCAGAAGCCGAAATCGAAAAGGCCGCCTTGGAGTGGTTCCGGGAAATCGGCTATTCCATCCTGTTCGGCCCGGACATCTCCCTCGGGGGTCCCGCGGAGAAACGCGCGAGCTACGCCGACGTCGTGCTCGTGGACCGGCTGCGCGAGGCGATCGCGAAGATCAACCCCCGCATCCCGGCCGAGGCTTGGGAAGAGGCCGTCCGGCGCGTTCTCCGACCGGAAGCGCCGTCCCTGCTTGAGAACAATCGCATCTTTCACCGCCACCTGGTGAACGGCGTCCCTGTCGAATATCGGAAGGGAGATCGCGTCGTCCACGACCAAGTTTGGATTATGGACTTCGCGAATCCGGACTCGAACGACTGGCTCGCTGTCAATCAGTTCTCCGTCACCGAGCAGAAGGTCAACCGACGCGCGGACGTCGTCGTGTTCGTCAATGGCCTCCCGCTCTCCGTCATCGAACTCAAGAATCCCGCGGACGAGAAAGCGACCACACGCGGCGCCTTCAACCAACTCCAGACTTACAAGACGCAGCTCTCCCACCTCTTCTCCTACAACGCGTTCATGGTTGCCTCTGACGGCGTTCAGGCAAAGGCCGGTACGATCTCCTCTGGCTGGGAGCGGTTCGCACCTTGGCGGACGATCGACGGCTCCGATCTCGCGCCTGCTGCCGCCCAGAACCTGGAAGTCCTACTGAAGGGGATGTACGAGAAGCGTCGTTTCCTCGATCTGATCCGGGACTTCATCGTGTTCGAAGCCACCAGAAGCGAGGTCGTCAAAAAGATTGCCGGCTATCACCAGTTCCACGTCGTCCGGAAGGCCGTGGACAGCACGGTCAAGGCCGTGCGTGGAGATCGCCGCATCGGCATCGTCTGGCATACGCAAGGCGCCGGAAAGAGCCTGTCGATGGTCTTCTACACCGGCAAGGTCATGACGCATCCCAAGATGGAGAACCCCACCGTCGTCGTCATCACCGACCGGAACGACCTGGACGACCAGCTCTTCGGCACCTTCTCGTCCTGCCAGGAGATCATCAGCCAGAAGCCCGTCCAGGCGGAAAGCCGGCCGCATCTCCGGGACCTGTTGCAGGTGGCCTCCGGGGGCGTGGTCTTCACGACGATCCAGAAGTTCCTGCCCGATAAGAAGGGGGACAAGTTCCCCGAACTGTCGCCGCGGCGAAACATCGTGGTCATCGCCGACGAGGCGCATCGGAGCCAGTACGATTTCGTTGACGGGTTCGCGAAGAACATGCGGCTGGCGCTGCCAAACGCGTCTTTCGCAGGATTCACCGCAACACCTATCGAGAAGGCCGATCGCAACACCGTCGCGGTCTTCGGCGACTACATCGACATCTACGACGTTTACCAATCGATCGAAGACAACGCCACCGTCCCCATCTACTACGAACCGCGTCTCGCCAAGCTAGACCTTGAGAAGAAGGAGCGGCCCAAGATCGACCCCGATTTCGAGGAGGTCACCGAAGGGGAAGAGGAGGACGTCCGGAAGCGGCTGCGGTCGAAGTGGTCGAAACTGGAGGCGCTCGTCGGTGCCGAGAAGCGCGTTCGTCTCGTCGCCAAAGACATCGTGGATCACTTCGAGAAGCGGCTCGACGTGATGGACGGCAAGGGCCTCATTGTCTGTATGAGCCGCCGCATCTGCGTGCTCCTCTACGACGAAATCTTCAAACTCCGCCCTTCTTGGTGCGATCCCGACGACGAGAAGGGTTTCCTCAAGGTAGTCATGACGGGTTCGGCTGCGGATCCGGTCGACTGGCAGCAGCACATACGCGACAAAGCCCGCCGGAAGCATCTGGGCGACAAGTTCCGCAACGACAAGGACCCCCTCAAGTTCGTGATCGTCCGCGACATGTGGCTCACCGGATTCGACGTCCCGTCCCTGCACACGATGTATGTCGACAAGCCGATGCGCGGCCACGGGCTGATGCAGGCCATCACACGGGTGAACCGGGTGTTCAAGGACAAGCCCGGCGGGCTCGTTGTCGACTACCTGGGCATCGCCCACGAGTTAAGAGAGGCGCTCGCCCAATACTCGGAGCGCGACCGTAACACCGCCGGCATCAACCAGGAAGACGCCGTCGCGGTCGTAATGGAGAAGATTGAGGTCCTCCGGGGCATGTTCCACGGGTTCCCCTACTCGGGGTTCTTCGGTGGGAAGCCGACAGTCCGGACGCAGCTCATTTCTGCCGGCACCGACTTCGTCCTCGGCTTGGAGGACGGCAAGAATCGGTACCTGACCGCGGTCGCTGAGCTCTCCAAGGCATTCGCCCTGGCAGTCCCCCACGACGACGCCCTTGCAGTCCAGGACGAGGTCGGGTATTTCCAGGCCGTTCGGGCCGTCATCAACAAGAACACGACCGGGCCCGGACAGGACCCGGAGGACCTCGACGCGGCCGTCCGACAGATCGTCTCCAGAGCAGTGTCGTCCGACCAGTTGATCGACGTCTTCGCCTCAGCGAAGATGAAGAAGCCGGACATCTCGATCCTCTCGGACGAGTTCCTCCGGGAAGTCCGGGGGATGACCCACAAGAACCTCGCGTTGGAGGCCCTCGCGAAGCTGCTTTCCGACGCTATCAAGGTGAAGGCTCGCCGGCAGCTCGTCCAGTCACGGTCGTTCGCCGAGATGCTGGAGAGGACCATCAACAAGTACCATAACCGGACCATCGAGGCGGCGCAGGTTCTCGATGACTTGATCGCCCTCGCAAAGAAGATGCGGGAGGCCGACAAGCGGGGCGAGAAACTAGGACTCTCCGAGGACGAGCTTGCCTTCTACGATGCTCTGGAGGTCAACGACAGCGCGGTCAAGATCCTCGGGGACAAGGTCTTGCGTGCCATCGCTCGGGAGTTAATCGACACGGTCCGCAAGAACGTCTCCATCGACTGGACGCTCCGGGAGAACGTCCGGGCGAAGATGCGGGCAATGGTGAAACGGGTCCTCAAGAAACATAACTACCCGCCGGACAAGCAGGAGAAGGCCACGCAAACTGTGTTGGAGCAGGCCGAACTTCTGGGGCGGGATTGGGCCGAAGACGTAGTGCCAGGGGGAACGGAGGTACGCACGGCGGGCACCCCGGGCACCCCGGCGGATATTGTGCCCTTCAAGCGCGTCGAGCCGCGGAAGGAGGACAAGTATCGTACCTGCGTGCCTCTGTTGACGCTCAAGGCGGCGGCTAGCACTTTCGGTGACGCGCAGGCGGTCGAGCCCGACGGGTGGGCGGAGATTCCGGGCTCCAGGGAACTTCGCCCCGGCATGTTTGTCGCACAGGTGGTCGGCCGTTCCATGGAGCTACGGATACCCGACGGAGCTTGGTGTCTCTTTCAAAGTCCCGTCGTAGGAGGCCGTCAGGGGCGGATTGTTCTTGTCCAGCACCGCGACATTCACGATCCTGAAACGGGAGGCAGCTACACCGTCAAACGGTATAAGAGTGAGAAAGAAAGCGATGGCCTTGGAAGCTGGCGGCACACGGAAGTTCAGCTTATTCCGGAGAATCCGGAATTCTCGCCAATCGTCCTCAGGGAAGTCCGCGAAGACGAGGTCTGTGTGGTGGCCGAATTGGTCGAAGTCCTTAGAGTTAATAACAGGGGCGTCCGGTCGAAACGAGGGTAACTTTAGTGCAAGTCATTTTACACTGTATCTGCAAATCGTGTGATAACCCCATCATGACGCACATGGAAAATGGTCGCAGAAGGAACAGCGATGTATATTTCTGAAATTTATGCAAACGGTTTCCGATGCTTTGGCCCTGATACACCGCTGACGCTAAAATTGCAGCGTGGTCTCAATATTCTGGTTGGGCCGAATGACTCAGGAAAAACGGCGATCATTGACGCTCCACGTTTTCTTCTTTGGACGCGCGGCGACGACTACGTCCGCCTGGAGCCGAGCGACTTTCATGTTAAGGCGAACGGCGAGCGGTCTACGGAACTTCTGATTCGCTGCACCTTCGATAATCTAACACCCGATGAAGAAGCTCGCTTTCTTGAATGGTGTAACAACGAGGGAGGTACGCTTCGGCTTTATGTGTGTCTGCGTGGCACCCTCCGCAAACTTGCTGGCGGTGGCGATACGGTCTCGACCCAATATCGAGCAGGAAAAGACGCCGATGGATTGCCTCTTGAAGGTGATCTTCGCGAATATTTGAAAGCAACCTATTTGCGACCGCTGCGTGATGCCGAGCGCGAATTGCGCTCCGGTCGGCGTTCCCGGCTATCGCGGATTCTTGGAGCTTTACCCGACATGGTAAATCAAGGCAAGCCTGCCATGGCTGGTCGACCCCCTACGCTTGTCGACACGATGCAAGGCGCGGATACGGCTGTTGAGGACAACGAGGCGATTCAGGCGGTGCAAAATACCGTAAACACCACCTATCTTGACGAATTGTCCTTTTCCGAAGATCCTTTAACCGCAACTCTCGGCCTTGGTGCGAAGGGCTCCTTTGATCAAATTCTTGAACGCCTTGAACTGTACCTCAGACCACCGGGCGGACGTTCAGAACGGGTAACGCGTGGTCTTGGATACAACAACCTTCTGTTCATGGCGGCTGAGCTACTCTTGCTTGAGTCGCACCCGAGTCAAATTCCGCTTTTGCTGATCGAAGAACCAGAAGCTCATCTTCACCCCCAGCACCAGACGCTTTTCATGCAGGTACTAGAAGATAGGACCGCACCGCCCGTCACTGGTCAGCATCGTCAACAAGTACAGGTACTGTTGACTACGCATAGCCCTCATCTGGCGGCTAATGCAGATCTCGCGGCCATGATAATGCTAATTGACCACAAGGCGTATTCGCTGGGGAAAGGGTGCACGAAGTTAGTTGACGATGATTATGAATTCCTTCGCCGCTTCCTCGATGCCACAAAGGCCAACCTGTTCTTCGCGCGTGGACTGATTGTCGTCGAGGGGGACGCGGAGAATCTTCTTGTCCCCGCAATCGCCAGAAAATTGGGTAGGCCACTGGGTAAGTATGGCGTATCAATGGTGAAGGTTGGTCACCGTGGACTGTTTCGATACAGCCGGATTTTACAGCGGACCGATGGCGAACAATTGCCATTGCCTGTAGCTCTCATTCCAGATCGAGATATTCCGCCCGATGCTGCGAAAGCGCTTGTCGGTGAACGTTTGACAGAAGGCGAGTGGCGTCAAACAAACAAAGATGCCCATATGCAGGACCTGATGAAAGAAGCCGGAGGGTCAGTTAATGCGTTTCCCTCTGAGCAATGGACCCTCGAATTCGACCTTGCCCGAAAGCCCGAACTTGCCCTTCTTGTGCATCAAGCCGTGAAACTTTCCAGGAGTAGCGTCGCGCGGTCGCGGCAAGAGATTTTGGACGAAGCAACACGGGAGTTGGCCGAGTGGCGCGCAGATCAAGCTAAATCTCCCGATGACATTGCCGTCCTAATCTATGCTTCTCTCCACAATAGAGCTGTATCAAAGGCTGTGGCCGCGGAGCAACTCGCCAAGTTGATTGATGAACTCCCGGACGATGCGGCGACATTTCGTCGTAAATTACCAGAATATCTTGCCAAAGCGATCGATCACGCGACACGTTCAAGTACGCCCCCGTCCCCGGAACGTGCAGTGCCCGCCGATGCTAATAGGGTTGCCGCGCCTTGATACGTGTTCCGGAATTGACACCCGAACTGTTAACTCAGCTTGGCAGTGAGCTCGGTGGGTGTGATTTCACGGGCGAAAATCAGAAAACGTTCCTCACCTGCACCACATCTTGTGATGTCCAGGCGGCTCCCGGAAACGGCAAGACAACTCTCCTTGTGGCGAAACTGGCTCTGCTTTCACGAATGTGGGTGTCGAGAAAACAAGGGGTTTGCGTGATTTCACATACCAATGCGGCACGTGATGTGGTGGAGAAAAAACTCGCCACGCATCCAACCGCATCGGGTTTTCTGAGCTATCCGCATTTTATCGGCACTGTAACAGCCTTCATTGACCGATTCATCGCGCTTCCATACCTACGTGGTTTGGGCTGGAACGTGAAGCGCATTGACGATGACGTTTTCGAGGCGGTCGCATGTTCGCGGTATCGACGGAAGCGAACCCTCTATAACGCCTCAAGAATCAACAACGGCCAAAACAAGCATAGTGTCGAATTGTGGGTCTCAAGAATGGAGTTGGCGCGTGATATTGAATGCGCCATGGGCAATTCCCCACAACGGCTCAAGATACGCAATCGCGGCAACCGGCAGCCCGGGGCACATACGCATTCGGGGATCGAACTGGAGGAACTCAAAGCCGAATTAGTTAATGCCGGCTTCTATCGTTTTGGAGACATGACCGTTCTTGCCAATCGGGGACTTGATGCTTGCCCGCACTTGATCGAACGGCTTAGAATGCGATTCCCGCTCGTCCTATTGGATGAGGCGCAGGACACCCACGGACTGCAACTTGCGCTTCTCTCCCGTCTGTTCTCTGAAGGTACCGCTTACCAAAGGCTTGGAGACCAAAATCAAACTCTATACGAAGATCCTGAACTCTCAGCCGCCGACTATTGGCGACCTGACGAGAATGTGATTCCGCTCAATAAGACTCGGCGCTTCGGTTCTGGCATCGCCAGCTTTGCAAGCCGTTTGGCCGTGCGCAACGCACAGCAAATTCAAGGGAAGCCTGGGGAGCTGAGCCGCAAGTCATTGGTATTGTTTGATCGTGAATCCATCGGCCGAGTTCTTCCCACTTATGCGCGGGAGGTGCGCGACCATTGGGGTCAGACGTTGAAGCCAGATCACCATATTTGGGCCGTTGCATCACGGCACAATATTTATCGGGACATTACAGGAGACTGGCCGAAAAGTCTCGTTGACTACTACTCTGCGTATCGAGGCGGGACGCGATCAGGAACGCGCGCAAATAGCCTCTGTGACGCATTGCGTAGAGCGTCTTTAACGTACACTGCTCATAAATCAACTCGCGAAGTGATGGATTTTGTCACAAGTGGCCTCGTTGATTTCATCGAACTACATTCGAGTCTGGGCCCTGATGGCGAGAGGCCGACGAGTCGAAATTTGTGGCGACTCCTCGCAACGGTAGACGCTGCAAGACCGCTGGCAGTCCGTCGCCTGATCCATGATCGCGTGCTCAAGGGCAACGCTGCCTGGGAGGCAGTTGCATGGCAAACCTTCTGCGATGATCTTAGAGATACGCTGGGAACGGCCGCCAATCTACAGGATAGGGTAGCTGCCAACAAATTCCTCCAGTTTGATGAGACAGGGGCGTTGGTTCAGCAGCAGGAGGTCGCTGGGAACTTGCGTACTAGCGCTGAATTCGATGGCGTGACTATCAAGTTGGGATCGATCCACTCGGTCAAAGGACGGACGGTCGACGCGATCTTGGTGTTTGAGACGGAGGTCTATCGGGGACCCAGTCTTGCAATGCGAGCAATGGACCTATCATTGGTCTTGCCGCACGCGCTGGGGATCGAAGACCGTGAATTCAATGCAAACGATGTGCATCTTGCCGCAGCGACGAATGTCTTTGTCGCTGTTACCAGGCCGCGGCAGGTCTTGTCGCTTGCCTTGCGCAAGGAATCCGCTACGGAGCCCCTCATCCGGGCTGCACTTCAGCAAGGTTGGCGCATTTGCGATCTGACCGTGTGATGCGTGTCCGACCATATTATGAATCGGCACTAAGGTCTGACCCTCTTGCCTAGTTGAATCACTACGGGCATTTAAATTACCCGTATCGTAACTTCAAGGCGAATAAAGAAATAGGCTGCTTGAAAGCGGGCAGATCGCCCCAGGCAAGCTAGGTGCATTCTGTAGTCTTGTTGAGGGCTGTCTGCCGAGTCCCAAGGATTTGTCGCGGAAGGCCGCGGAGCCTAAGAAATAACATAAGCATTAAAGAGGTCGAATCCTGGCGCGTCAACGTACCCAGTATTAACCCCATGGGGGGGTTAACCCCAAAGCCCGAAGTTTTGCCTCTAGCTCTGCCCGCTCGCTGTTGGGCGCTAGACTTCCATCCTTGGCAGAGTTAAGCAGGCCGCACGACTTTGCCAAACGTCGTGCGCGGCCCGTAATATTCGAGGCGATAGCACTAATGATCTCGGCCTCGATGCGTGAATAAGTGACGGCGTGTAGGCGGAAGTCGTGAAACGCCTCCCAAACTACGGGTACCCATTTGGCCACGATTATCTCGCCGATGACCGTAGCATATGCACGAATCTCCTGCTGTGCATGCGCATCCATCCGCAATTTGAGAAAGTGGAGCAGGTTGTGAAGGTCAATCTTCCAATAGGCCTCGGTATAGGTAGACAACGGAAGATCTTTCCGTGCCTGTTCTCGCGCAACGCAGGCCTTGATTCGCTCCTCGTACACTTTGCGCATCTTCTTCTGAAGGTCGTATTCTTCGGCTGAAAGACGTTCGCCCACAGCAAGAGGCAGGAGTCCTGCACTTCCTTGGCGATTTGCTGGCGACTGTGCCCGCCAGTTGCTTGGATCTGTGCGTTGCGCAGCGTCAATGGCAACGGAGTAGCGCGTTGAGTATTCGTTAACGCTTGCGGTGCGATGCCGAATCCACTGACGCCACGTGTCCATAGGAACTCGGACGTGGAGTTTGATCTCGCACATCTCGAACGGCGTGGTGTGCGAGTGACGCATCAAATAACGAATTAGCGCGCGGTCGTCCTGAACGCGCTTCGTGCCTGCTCCATACGAGACTCGCGCGGCCTGTACAATGGCAGCATCATTTCCCATGTAATCTAAAACGCGTACGAAGCCGTCGTCCAATACGCTGAATGGATTGCCGAGAATCGCGTCTAGTGTGGGGATGCTAGGCCGTACAAGTTGTTTGGGGATCGTCGGTGTATTTGATCTTTGTGTCTCGATGCGTGGTAATTGTGAAACGGAGTATGTCTTCTTGCGTCGCGTCGCAGATGACATAATGTGACCTCTATAGATCGTAATGCCACACAGACATGAACGTCCTATATTGACTTGTAGTGATTGTACGCAGCAAGATCATATCGGTATCTCAAGGTGTTCACTTCGTTCAGCCTTTTGTATTGCCGATATTCGTTCGGAGAAACGGCCAAAATCGAGTGACCACTTAGGCCCGATGCCGGAACTGTAAGAATGGGTGAAGCCTTCAGGGGAAGGATATTCAATATGAATGTCTCTATGCAGAGCTTTGACGATGTAACAGCCAACCGCCTGCATCTTGCTCCCTGCAGGGGCAATTAACACGCGATGGTTTATTGAGAGCTCCCAATATAGGTCCAAGAGCAGAAACACCGTCTCACGATAATCTATCGTTGATACAACGCGCTTGGGGAGAGGCACGTCGCCGGAGACCATCGATTGTTCTACCGGGTTATCCTCGTCCCACTCACGTCGTACTTGGTCGTGTATCCATGCTGTGGCTTCTTCACGCCATGAATGCACCGGGGGGCGACCATTGATAAGGAAGAGTCGACCAGGGTAAACCGTGTTCAGCAGAACCTGAGTTAGTGCATCATTAAAAGACATGAACACTAGAGCGGCCGTTGGTTGGCCCTGCATGGCAACACTCGCGAGGGAATCGACTTTGACTACCCCGTGGACACCGGAAAATACTTGTAGCGTTGGCTGATGGATCTCTTTTTTCTCTCGTGCGTTCTCGAACTCCACTTTGCTTGGGCCATACTGCTTCGCCTCGGAATATATCACCCGCACGGACAGGCCGCGGCGATTGCACGTGTTCAGAATAAGCATAATTAAGAGCTTCGACATCGTTGATATGTCTACAACCACACGACTTGTCTTGTTGGCGTAAATACGATCCTTGAGGCGTTTTTCGAAGTCGCCCGGCTCGAAGCGATTGTACTTGATGATATCCTCGTCGGGAACCGCAACACCACGTGCCACGAGAGCAGCTCGAACTTCGGCCAGTTTATTCTTACGTTTGAATGGCAAGTAGTCGAGCAATATCGCATGTGCTCCTGGCAAGGCCACTACGCCCTCTGCCACTGCCATGGTACGATCCTCGAATCCAGGTGCATGAATAACTACGTCACCTTTGCCCAATCGCAGTTGATCGTAAGGCTGTAGCGGTGGCAAGAAGCTATCTATCGAAGCTGGCCAATCGCTGCGCCTCACGCTGCTCGGCGACGTATTTTTACTCGTGTTCATGCCATTCATCAATGTGGTTTTGATCGAGGGCCTTATCATTCTTCGTCTCCGATGTCATCATATGCGGGATCCACGGGTTCTGCGCGGGATTCCCTGAAGGAGGGAAGGGGGATTTGAGCGCTGGCGTCAGTGCTATACGCTGGAGGTGGACTGAAATTACTCTTGAATTCGTCCGGCTTCAGCAGGAGTAAAGTGAACTCCTTACAGGTGAGAGGAACGCTGTCACGCTTGGAGAGGGGAAGGGCGCCGTACGGCAGGAGCAGGCGCCGAAGATAAAGTCTAGGAACGAAAGTGCCACGCACGCTCTTGCCCCGGTTGTCGCGAATGAAAAGTCCGTAGCGCACGAGATCCCGATAGATTTCCCGCGCAAGACCGTCAATCCGAAACTCGTCGACGATTTCCAAACGAAACGCCATGCGCGGGACCTCTCGGGTCTTACCTCCGTGATTGATGCGATAGACGGGCCCGAGCAACAGTTTTCTCGCTGCTCCCACGAACGCTTCGACAACGGCTTTCAAATGATCTCCGTACTCGCCGCACAGTCGGTATGTTCGTTCGCGTTCCTGTAGTTTACTCACGGCCTCCTTCACCATATCTGGGTGGCTGGCCTCGTTGCGCGTATGAGAGCTGAGCCATTCGCCGCCGCGATTTCGGAACACTCGGTCCTGCGTTGTACCTACAACGGGCAGTTTGACGGCCTTCGCCATAGAGGCTCGGGGAATCTCCTCCCATGCTTGGTCGACCACGCTCGTTATTAGCTGAATCATCGTCCGCGTGTCACCAGACCAGAGGTTTGAGAACACATCCTCTCCCCAGTATAGGACACGCGGCCGAGATCTACCGCGCCGCTGCGAGGCACCGTTCACGGCAACTTGTTGATCGGATGGCTGAGTTGTCGGAGAGGCACGTAAGCGCCGTGCGAATTCAGTTTTGGAAAGGCCCATATGACCGAGAAGAGTATGGAGCGAGAAGTCCCCTCTCGGTATTCTCGGGTCAAACTCTAGGCGTCGGGAGAAGACGCCGTTTAGGAACGATAGGCGCTCAGACTCAGGTAGAAAAAGTGACTCCTCGCCCATGTCAATGAGCTGGTAATCATCACCATCCTCTAGGTTCTTACCACTAGAGTCCTCCGCGATGAATGTGATCGATGCCTCGGTCGCCAGTTTTGCGAGGAAATGGGGCGAACGCTGTAAGAAGAGTCGATTTAATACACGTTGCATCGATGGACTAACGCGGGGGGTCGAATAATCGTCGATAAAAAGCAGAACTGAGCGTTGCGCGATCCATGGGCAAAAGTCGCGAACTTGTTGCAAAAACTGCGGGAGCCACCGGTGTTGAGATAGCTCTCCATACCCGGGGAATAGGCTTCTTGCGCCCCGGCCCTGGAACTTCCACTTCAACTGCTCGAGTATCGTGCGGTACCGTTCGAGGCGGTCCTCACCCGAAACAAGCGTATTTTGTGCGTCAGGTACGAGCCAATCCTGCACACACCCTAGCAGAGCGTTGGCGGTTTCTTCCCCCGTCTGCCCAGCGCGAGCAGACTCAACCGCGAGAATCTCTGCGAGAACGCAGAGATTCGCATAGCATGTGAGACGCGCCTCATCGTCAACCGTTGGCCTCTCGGGAAAGTGAGCAAACGCATCAGCGAAATCATTCGCGTTGACGTAAAAGGCCACAAACTGCTTGGCAATTGGGAGATCGATGACCTCTCCGCATTCAACAACGAGGCGTTCGCTAAGCCGCCTGAAAAGCATCGTTTTTCCGCATCCGCGCGGACCCGTGACCACGGTAGGAATGTCAAGCGCAAGGATTTTAGAGCGCGCTGGCACTGTCGGAACGAAGAGCCGCTTCCACCATTCCCATCTCTCGCCGATCATCTCGGTTACTTGAAAATAGCCAACGTGAGGTGCGTCGGGTTGCACCGCCTGTCCACTACTCTGCAGAGAAGCCCCCTCCATCACATGAACTTGCCGACCGCCAGTCTGGGCGCTCTGCTTTATGCTTGCAAGAGTCTCAAGCAGTTTGAGGGGCGGCTGACGCTCGACCAAAGCACGTTCACGCAGTAACTTCGAGAAAGCGTGGTGAGTCGCTGTCAGGATCTGTTTGTCCGTAGGACTCCCCCTCGCATAATCAACATGGGCAAGGATATTGTTAATAATGTGCGCGAGTCCTTCATAGTCATCCTTGGGTTGTTTTACTGCGCCGGTTGCTCCATAACCGAAATCGGATACGAATACCTGGGCGCGTGGCTGCAACCTATGATCAAGGCAAGCTTGGGAGGGACTGCCGATCAAAATATTGCCCGCGTGAAGGTCACCGTGGCGAGGGACCCCGAGCGTTTCGCACGCATGGAGGACGTGGAGAATCCGCTCTACGACTGCAAAGAAAAAGGTCGTCGGAACCGACCTGACGCGCTTGAGATACCGCATCAGGTTCTCGCCGGGTGCAATGTAGTCCCAGACAGTATACATAGCGAGGTGCGAGACTTTCTGATGAGTCAATGTTTCCGTGTCGGATTCGTGGTAGTGCACGACGCCATCGACCAGTTCGAGTCTCAGAACCTTCATAATCTCAACCTGCCAGTCTGGCTTGAGCATGTCGAAGATGAGTTTTACGGCCCGTTCAAACTTGGGGTCGGGGAAGTCACGATGCTGCGCGCGATAGACGTACCCGATTTTGCCTGCACCAACAAACGCGACGAGCTTGTACTTCCCGACCATGTGGCCAGCAAGATTGCGGTACCAGGAAGTATCACGTTCGTTGGTCATCTTCGGATCCCCCCCCGTCTCGCATGCGCCCCGCACATTTGCCTTGGGACTGCGATCAGCCCACGAGCCTTGGGGCAATCAGACTTCCTCATGACTTACGGTAAACGAGTATAATTTCTGTTTTTGTGCCTCGGCACTCACGGCGCGATCGACGGATGTCCGGGATCGTATCGTGATATTCGGCGGACAGCTTGAAGTCTCCAAGGGCTGTCTCGGTATCGAAGAGCGTCCTCGTGAGATCCGACGTATGCCCTATGCGGCTCCTTCCCCGACTAACGTCGCCGACAACAAGAATAAAATAACCGCCTCGTTCAATTCCAGGCGCGAGTCGGTTGCATACCGCCTTGAGTAACTGTGTGAACGCCTTCTCACGATTGTGACCTACGAGTTCCAATCCTTCCGGGAGAGACCGATTGACGAACCAAAGACGGAGCCGGTTGTCTCTCACGTAGTCTAGCCCGTTCATATACGGCGGACTGGTAATTACTGCCCTTATCCCCTTAATGCGTGGGAATCTCCGGGCATCAATATGCATGACACGCTTGGACTCGGTGTACGCATAGGGTGGACGGCGGAAAATCCTGCGTATCTTGGCTTCGAGTCGCGCGAGGACGTCTCGCTCCTCGTACATTTCGGGGAAGTCTTTCTGCGGAAACTTACGATCCCGAAGATAGGGAACGAGATGGCTGCTTGGATACGACAAGAAACCGGGGCGCTGGTGGTGCAAGATACCGAGGAGAGAGGCGAGCAGGAAGTCGTCGCCGCAATCAATGCATGCGTCGCGAAAGGCAAGCGTTGTACGAAGGGTCTCTGGATGGAAAAAACGCCGCACCCACAAAGGCACCGTCCTTAGATCCTGTTCCCTGAAACGCCCGCGAGTAAGCTTCCACATGTTCCGTAGACGACGCTCCGCAGCTTGCGCGCTCGCTGGAGGAAAGAGTTTGGCACGCGTAAGCAGTACGGCGTACGGATTCCAATCGCCTGCCACGACGCGGCGTCCGTTGGCTGCAGCCTCAAGAGCCACAACTCCGCACCCGCAGAATGGGTCCACTACGAGGTCTCCGCGGCGTGTCTGCATGTTAACCAGCGCACGCGCCATCGAAGTCTTCATACGCCCGATGTACGGAGCGATCTGATGAAATGTCCAATCGTGTGCCACCGTTGAGTCTGGTGACCAGGTAGGCTTGAGGGACGAATGATGTCCAGATGCCGTAGATGTAAGGTGGGTTGTGGGGTGGACCGTTCTCATAGTGTGGATGCCCACATCGGCCCTCCGGTAATTTGCCCGGACCGGGTTGACGCTTTACATTCACATATGAGAGTCATCGATTCTCTGCTGTACTCCAACTTAATCCCAGGAGTTCAGGCCAGTGGGCCACCCGTAATTTATCCTGTTTAAGGATATGGATCAAAGCCTTCTTTCGCTTCATTCATCTCGGTCGTGCCCGAGGGGGTTGATATGGCATCGGCACGCTATGATGTTCGCATCGTTGTGTCAGCGGCTTATTACTGGCGTGAATAATGCCTCTTGCCGTAGCGAGCGGCTTTTTCCGCCATCCACAGGTTGACCCCGAGACGCTCAGCGATCTTGGCATAGGCCATACCTAACCTGCGAAGATGTAAAACCTTTTCTGAGATCTTCATGTAGGCCGGAACAGATGCCTCGTCCCTCAGCTCAACCTCGATAGGGATCTCGGAGGCGGTTCGAATTCTTTCAGATGGGGCGCGCCATTTTTTCAGCTTCTTAAGCCGACCGGCTTTTCCCCGAAACGAACGACTGTAATGTTTTTGTATAGTTTTTCGGCGCGGCCTGGTCGGGATGAGTATTGGACGTGGCCATATGGCGCGCTCCGTGCGGGCGCGTGAACTGGGAAAATGATTCGACGTTAATCAATGGCAATGACACCTTGCTGCAGATATGCTGGTCGATATTGTGCTCCTGACCTTCGGATAGCTGGGGTTGTTATTGAGTGGATCTGTACAGAAGGGGCGTCGGTACGAGACCAGCGGCCTCGTGGAAGGGCAGTATCAACCTGGATCACGCGGCCGGGTTCTTCGGAATCTTCTTGGCATCACCATGAAGCGCGAGATGAACCGTACCGAACTGGAGGAACAGCTCCGCGCAATGGCCGAGCTCGTCGATCGCTACGACCGCAATCATCGATTTACGGCAGACGATATCCGCGGGATTCATCGAGTTTGGCTTGGGACTGTTTTCGCGTGGGCTGGAGAATACAGGAAGGTAAATCTCGTCAAAGACGAATTTCCCTTTGCGGCTGCCAATCAGATTCCACGCCTCATGGCGGCACTCGAGAAGAACATCCTGAAAAAATACACCCCGTGCCGGAGTGGAAGCATCGAGGAGATTGTTCGCGCGCTCGCCGTCGTTCACACGGAGTTGGTGTTGATTCATCCCTTCCGAGAAGGGAACGGGAGAGTCGCACGAATGCTAGCAACCCTCATGAGCTTACAAGCAGGCCTTCCGGCCTTGGATTTCGGGGGAGTCAGAGGTTGGAAACGGCGAGGGTACTTTGCTGCTGTTCAAGCCGGCATGAAGGATGATTACCGCCCGATGGAAAGGATCTTTATTTCCGTGATCCGGAGGACTTCCCGTAAACGTACTTGAAGGTCGGGCAACCCTTCCGGAGCGTTTCGAGCGCTTCTTTGGAAAGATGCACCCCCTCGATGGATGCGGAGGAGGTTACGGTTGTCGTAATCCAGAACTTCCGCTCCTCGGGATCCTTCAGAAAGGGGTTTGTCTGTGAGAGGGGAAGTTTCTTCATATGTTGCAATTATACCATTTCCGCTAAATTTGGTTCTTGCGGTACCCATCCTTGGCCCAGCGAAACGCTCTCATCGCCAGCCATCGATTGATGCCGAGGCGTTCACCGATGATGGCGTAGGGTATGCCCAACCTGCGAAGATGTAAGACTTTTTCCGAGATCTTCATGTAGGTGGGTACGGCGTCCTCATCCGTTAGGTCCACCTCGACGGGGATCTCGGAAGCGGTTCGAATTCTTTCAGATGGGGCGCGCCACTCTCAATGAATTCGAACCACCCTGTCAAATGGAAGTCGAGCCAGGTCGCCGATGCGTCGAGTCCGGCCTGCGGATGCATCATTTCCGCCGTGGACCCTTCGCGCCAGTCGGGAAAGGTTTTTTATCAAAAAGGTCCACTTCGAAGGGAATCTCCGAGGCGGCTCGAATGCTTTCGGATAAGGTCAGCCGTCCCGAAGAGAAAGAATCCCCCGGCGGATAGGCGCCGCCGCTCCGGGGCTGACGGTGTCGATTCGACGCGGGTGGATTTGGCTGTCTGGATTGCGGAAGGTACCCGGACCGCGAAGGTGCTTCGTCGGACGGGACCGGCTTCGGCGGAATGGGAGCGGAATCTTCTACTGCCAGCCGGTCCTTGAGTTCCTGGAGCTTTGCAAGCGCCTCATCCCGTTCCTTCTCTACCCGGGCCAGCCGTGCCTCTTCCTCGGCGATCGCTTGGCGGAGGGAGCTGTAATCCGACATCGGGCAGGGGCTTCCCCTCAGTGTCTCAACTACGCGGCTCGCAGAGGTCGAGCATCCGTTTGATGAAACCGACTACGTCTGCCTGGATCTCGTCATCGGGTCGTCCCAAGAGAAAGTCGGCGACGCGACGGGGGCCAGTGCCGTTGTGATCGAGGAAATCACTCCGCAGCACCTCGATTGCCTGTTTTGCCTCGGCGTCTCCTAGAAGCGGACGGAGAGATGCGACAACGTCCTCGACCCCCTCGCCAAAGTTGCGGATGAGATAGTAGAGGTCGTAGGCATCCTTGTTTTCGCCGCGTCCCTTGAACGCAAGCGCCTTGAGCACCACGAAGGCCCCGGGCCCGCACACCCACACTTCACGGCTGGCGTTCTCGCCGAAGATGGTCTTGCCGTCGATTCGAACCCGTCGTCGGTCCTGAAATGCGAGCTTTAACCCCGGTGAGATGATGGCGGCGAAGTCTTTCTCGATATCACGGAGCCTGCCGCCCAGGTCGGTGTCATTCGACGGCGGGATGAGGAAGTCCACGGTCACCGTGCCGAGACTGGCAACAACCCGCCAGCGCTGTCGCGTCGGAAGACCCTCATCGGTTTCGTCTTGGGTGAAGCCGGCGTTGCGAAGACGCTCCGTGAGGGTGCGATACCGGCCTTCGTCAAGTAGCGCGAGCTTCAGACCGACGTCGAGGTCCAGGGTGCCTACGTGGGCGGAGGTCCCCTCGGACAACCCGGTCGGGTCGATCAGCAGCGACGGAACGAGACCGCCAACCACGACCAGCTCGTCCATCAAATCACCGAGCTTGGTGGCGACGTAGAGGCAGGTGCCCCGTACAAGTTCTGCCTGTTCGCTGCTGTACTCGGACGCTCGGTCAGGTTTCTCAGCCACCACGCCTCCAATTCAGGAACTCGTTGCGTAGTCGTTCCGCGGCTTCGGATGCTCTCTCGGGGTGACCCTTCAGGTCGAGGTACGCCTGCACCGGATGCACGCAGCGGATGCCATCTTTCTCCACGGCACCGTGAAAGACTCCCGCGTCGTTTGGGACCACCAGCCAGAGGTTGGCTCCTCGCGGGTCTTCCCTGAAGGTGAGCTTCTCTATCAGTTCGTTCGACGGGTCGTTGGCGAGGTACACCGTGGCAATCCGGAACGCCGCGAAACGTGTGAAGGCCCACGCGGCGGCGAGCCCGGTTGCTGCGTGCTCCGCGTTCTGCTTGGCAAGGGTATCGCAGGCGAACTTGAGGAGTGCGTCGCCCGCGCGGGCGGCGACATGTCCCTGATATATCGTGTGCTTCGAGAACTGGTATGACTCGCGCCATGCGTCGAGGAGCAGCGCGGGATCTTTCGGCCGGATGGCTGATTTATCCTCACGAACTATATAGCCTTCCCGCTCCAGGCGCGAAACGATGCGGCTAACGAAGCCCTCGTCCGTGCCGGTAGAGCGGGCGATTTCTCGTTGGGTGAACGACTTGTCGGGATGGATGAGGAGCCAACGGACAACGCGGGAGCTTTTCGGTGCGAACAGGTTCGGTGGTCGCCCAGCGGAGCGGAACAGATTCGGCTTGCCGTCAACGATGGTACGGATTCTTCCGGCAATGATGTGGGCATTACCGCTCAGATCGAGCCATCCAACCCCCGCTTCGTCGCAAATCTTCCGGCCGACGTTGCCCATGAAAGGCACCACGATAAGCGGGAACACGCGACGCCCAATCCGATTCCCGTAATCCTGCACCTTTATTATTGCTGCCGCGATTAGTGCCGCACTGGTGGACTTCTTCAACTCCACAACGAAAGTGTGGCCGGCCCCCTTGAGCACGAGGTCGGCCCCGGAGGGGTCTTCCAGGCGCACCTCGATGTCGTCCAGGCTGACTCCCAGAAGCCCGGCGAGCGTTTTGGGTACTTTGGCCGCAAGGCGGTCGTGCTCGGATCGCGAACGCATGCTTGACTAAATATGCCACTTTGACAGTTCTGTCAAGTAGGTCATTTTAGTCATACGCATCGTCAGGTCATGGCTACATTATAGACGACGTCCTCTCTACCCCATTAATGAGAAGAACTCTCTCTATTTATTGTGGGTCTTGGCCCAGCGAGCTGCTCTTTTCGCCATCCACAGGTTGACGCCAAGGTGCTCGGCGATATTGATATAGCCCATGCCCAACCTGCGAAGGTGTAACACTTTTTCTGAAATCTTCATGTAGGCCGGGATTGCGTCCTCGTCCGTCAGGCCCACCTCGATGGGGATTTCCGAGGCGGTTCGAATTCTTTCAGATGGGGCGCGCCATTTCAATGAGTTCGAACCACCGGCAGGGCGTCCCACTATCACCCACCTTCTCAACCGATTCGTCGCGGGACCAAACCGGAATGTCAGGGACGGTGAATCACGGATTATCGCGAGAGCCATACACACGACAATCACGATCAGGTTCGGGTGGACTTCAAACTGTTCCGCCAATTCATTCAGCGTTTTGTCCCCGCGAATCGCAGCCAACCTCCAGGTTAGAGCAGTTCATCACTTATCCGTACCGGATGAGGTGGTAATTGGCGACAAGGTGAGCGCATCCAATCAGGCATGAGGATCGCCGGAGGGAGTATACTTTTCGCGGAATCCCGCGAGAGACGACGGCACGATGTGTCACGGGCAATCCCCACGGATCAAGGAGGAGCCGACGTGCAGACGCTCAAGGACAAACTCTCTCGGCTGACTTTCCGGCAGGCGTGCAAGTGGCTCGGGGCCGACGGCGAAACGTTGCTCAAGGCCGGAGGAAAGCGCACCGTCGACCTGGAGGAGCAGGTTCACCTCTCCGACGACGGTTTCACCCTTGCGCTGCCCGGGGCGGCCGTAACGATCTCGCCGGACCCCACGAGTCCCCGATCCGTGCGCCTGACGTGCAGCGCCTGCCCGGGGGTGTGCGAGCACATGGGAGCGGCGCTCTCCCTGGTCCTGGAGGAGAAGCTCGCGCTCGGGCTCTCGGCCCCTCCTCCGGAACGGGTTCCGATCGAGAGCTTAAGCGAAGCGCAGCTCGTGGAGCAGGCCCTCAACGACCGAAGGGAGCGGGCGCGGACCGAGGCCATGTTGGTCAAAGCCGCCGATGGAACCGACCTTTGGGCAGACTATTCGATCACAGGCAAGGCGTCCGGCAAGACGTACCGCGTCGCCCTGCGCGGCTTTGAGCGCGGGCAGTCCTACTGCTCCTGCCCCGACTTCCGCAAGAACACGCTTGGCACCTGCAAGCACATCCTCCATGCGCTGGAGAAGGTTGCGAAGCGCTTCCCCAAGTCGGTTCGTCAGAAGCCGCACATACCGGAGAGCCTGGCGGTTCACCTGAGTTACGGCGAGGAGATGGAGCTGCGCATGATCGTGCCCGACAACCTCCCCGATCTTGCCAAGGCTCTCGTCCGGCCCATCGAAAGCCGGGCGGTCACCGACCTCACGGACCTTCTGTCGCGGATCCGGCGCCTGGAGGCGATGGGGCACGAGGTCCTTCTCTACCCGGACGCGGAGGAGTACATCAACGACGCGCTCATGCGGGAACGGCTTTGCGACATCACCGGGCAGATCCGCAAAGACCCGGCAACCCATCCGCTTCGCCGGACGCTTCTTGCCGGCGAGTTGCTGCCCTACCAGATGGACGGCATCGCCTTCGCGGCCGGGACCGGCAGGGCTATCCTGGCCGACGACATGGGGCTGGGGAAAACGATCCAGGGGATCGGGACGGCGGAGCTTTTGGCGCGGGAAGCCGGGATCTCCCGCGTCCTGATCGTCTGCCCCGCATCGCTTAAGGCGCAGTGGCGCCTGGAGATCGAGCGGTTTTCCCACAGGGAGTGCCGGATCGTCACCGGCGGCGCCGAGGAGAGGACGACGCAGTATGAGAGTCCTTGCTTCTTCACGATCTGCAACTACGAACAGGTCGTCCGCGACATCGGCGCCATCGAAGCGGCGCGCTGGGACCTGATCATCCTTGACGAAGGCCAGCGCATCAAGAACTGGGAGGCGAAGACCAGCCGCGTCATCAAGGGGTTGCGCTCGCGCTTCGCCCTGGTCCTCTCCGGGACGCCCCTGGAGAATCGGCTCGACGATCTCTTCTCGATCGTAGAATTCATCGACGACCGGCGGCTTGGACCCGCCTTCCGCTTCTTCAACCGGTACCGCGTGACGGACGAGCGCGGAAAGGTCTTGGGCTACAAAAACCTGGAAGATCTGCGCGAGAGGCTTGCACCCGTGCTCCTTCGCCGGACGCGAAGACAGGTGATGGCCGAGCTCCCGAAGCGGACCACCGACATCCGAAAAATTCCTCCCACGGCCGAGCAGCAGGCCCTTCATGACGGCCAGAAGAGGATCATATCGAGCATCGTCCGGAAGAGGTACATCTCGGAGATGGACCTCTTGCGCCTCCAGAAGGCGTTGCTTCTGTGCCGCATGTCGGCCAACAGCACGTTCCTCGTGGACAAGAAGGCGCCGGGATACTCGAGCAAGCTCGCCGAACTCGAGAACCTCCTCGACCAGCTCGTGGCCGAGGAGGAGCGAAAGATTCTTCTGTTCTCGGAGTGGACCACGATGCTCAACCTGGTGGAGCCTCTGCTCGACCGCCGCGCCGTGAAGTACGTCCGGCTGGACGGTCAGGTGCCTCAGAAAAAGCGCCAGGGGCTGGTGCACCAGTTCCAGAAAGACCCCGATACGAAGCTTTTTCTCACCACCAACGCCGGATCGACGGGCCTCAACCTTCAGGCCGCCGACACGATCATCAACGTGGACCTTCCCTGGAACCCGGCGGTGCTCGAGCAGAGGATCGCCCGCGCACACCGGATGGGGCAGAAAAGGCCGGTCCAAGTGTACCTGCTGGTAACCGAGGGGACTCTGGAGGAGAGCCTCCTGGGAACCCTCTCGGCCAAACACGCGCTGGCGCATGCGGCCCTGGATCCGGAATCCGACGTGACCGCCGTGGACCTCGCAAGCGGGATGGAGGAACTCAAAAGGCGACTCGAAGTCCTGATCGGAGCAGCGCCTGCGGCCCCGTTGGACGCAAGCCGGAAGCGTCAGGTCGAGGAGGAACTCGCGCGGACCGAACGAAAAGCGAAAGTCGCGGACGCGGGCGGCCGGCTCCTTGGCGCAGCCTTTTCCTTCCTTGGTGAACTCCTGCCGCGCGGAGAGGAAACGGAACAGGTGCGCAAGATGTCGGATGAGCTTCGCTCTCGCCTTTCCGGCTGCATGGAAACAGGCGAAGACGGCCGGCTCACGATGACCGTAACCCTGCCGGACGCGAAGGCCCTGGACGACCTGGCCCGGTCGCTGGCACACCTCTTCGCCCCGGGGCGACACACAGGCCTTACCGCGGAAGATACGGAGCGGCAAGCTTCTTTGCGGGCATCCGGGCATCTTCCGAAAATGTAAATCCCTCGGCTGAGCCGGATAGGGTGCAGTTCAAGGGTTGCACGGCAGGCTGCGGATCCGTCGAGTCCGGCCTGCGGATGCATCATTTCCGCCGTGGACCCTTCGCGCCAGTCGGGAAAGGTTTTTTCTCGACAAGGTCCACTTCGAAGGGAATCTCCGAGGCGGTTCGAATGCTTTCGGATAAGGTCAGCCGTCCCGATGAGAACGAATCCCCCGGCGGATAGGCGCCGCCGCTCCGGGGCTGACGGTGTCGATTCGACGCGGGTGAATTCAGCTGTCGGGATTGCGGAAGGTTCCCGGACCGCGAAGGCTCTTCGTCGGACGTCTTGGCGTAGCCCAAAGCCCTGTACCCTTTCATCCGCTTCTCGAACATCCGGGCCAGCATCGGGATGTTCCGATCCACATAATCGTAGATTTGCACCTCCTTTTTCTCGGGGCGCTGGCGGTGCAGACGCCCTGCGTATTGGACCAGAGTCCCTTTCCAGGAGACGGGGAGAGCGAGGAACAGCGTGTCGAGCCGGACGTCGTCGAATCCTTCGCCAATGTACCGGCCCGTGGCGAGGATCAGCCGTTCCTCGTCGCACGGAATCGACGCGAGTCTCTCCATCGCTTCTTTCCGCTTCCGGGCGGTCATTCCCCCTTTCAGGACGACCAGGTGACGGGTGAATTTCCGAAAACGTTCGGCCAGAAGATCGAGGTGGTCCTTCCGTTCCGTCAAGAGAATAGGAGATCGGCCTTCTTCAAGCGATTTCAGCACATCATCGAAGATGAGCATGTTGCGGTCCTCGTTTGCTGCGAGGACGGCATAGATCTCCTGGATCCCCGCGTCGGGGCCGAGATCTCCAGCACTGAAGTTTGTCTCCCGAAGGATCAGCCTCTGTTTAAAGGGCTGTTCCGTCGCGTGGCGCTGCCGTGAAGATGCAAAGCGGACCGGACCCAACTGCATGTGGATTATCGGCTGGGGCCCGTCCCGGCGATACGGGGTGGCGGTGAGGCCTGTGACGTACCGACCCTTCACCTCTGCGAGGACCCGTTCGAAGGAAACTGCAGGGAGGTGATGGCATTCATCCACAATAACGTGACCGTACCGAGCCACGAGGTCGTTCACGTTGCCCTTGCGGACCAGGCTCTGGATCATGGCGACATCGAGCCGGCCCGTCGGCGAATTCTTCCCTCCCCCGATCCGGCCGATGGTTTTTGGATCAACTCCCAGGAACGAGGAAAGCCTCGCGACCCACTGGTCGAGGATCGGCTTCCTGTGGACAAGGACAAGGGTATTGCGCCCGCGCGCGGCCGTGAGATACGCGCCAACCACCGTTTTCCCTGTGCCGGGCGGAGCGACGAAGACTCCATCGTCGTGGGACAGGAGAACCTTCACCGCTTCTTCCTGCATTCCGGTCAGGCGGCCCTGGAATCGAAACTCGACCGGTTCCCCTCCGTTCCGTTTGTCCTCGATCGCCAGAGGGATGTCGTATCCGGCGAGTAGGTCGGAGAGGTCGTCCCTGCATCCCCGCGGCAGGGCGACGTGCTCCGGATGATCCTCGGCGCAGGAAATGACCCTTGGGGTGGTTGCCGTCGAGAGCCGCATCTTCTGCTTCTTGTAGAACTCGGGGTTCTGGAAAGCAGCCAGCCGTTTGATCCGGTTGATCAGGAGGGAGGGTAACCCCATCTTTTCCACGAAGAGTCGCTGGGAAAGAACCGCCCGGACCTCTGCAGGCAGGGGACCTTCGATGGGGACCGCGGCTGGCTTCCGGGACGGGGGGCGGGTCCACGGTTTCGATTCGTCCTCGTCTGTCGAGATGGCAAGCGGCACCCCGATGACCCGGTCCGTCCGCGCCGCCTCTTCTGCGATCGCATGGACCGCTTCCGGGGAGACCCGAGAGAAGGAAGCGAGGGATGCCCACTGGTTGGGATACGGCTCGAAATTGTTGTCAAGAAAGACGGTGTTCCCATTCTTCCTTGGGTTCTGCTGGAGGGGGAGAGCGATGAGGTTCCCGAACCCGCCTGCCGGCATCGTGTCCTGGTTGGGGAAGAGGCGGTCGTATGAAACCATCCCCAGCTGGTGGCGTCGCGACATCGTCTCCGTAAGCAGATAGCAGCCCATCTGCCGGGCGACCGAGGCGGGAACCGAACCGGAGAAGAAGAACCAGGCATGGGCGCCCTTTCCCGACCGGGACCGCTCAATCGCAGGCGGGACGCCGATCCTTTGGCAGGTCGCGACGAACGCCGTCACGTCCTCCTGCCACGACGCGCCGTCGAAATCCGCAGCCAGGAGGCGGCAGGTCTCGTCGGGCAGAAGCGGGTAGACGCCGATCACGTGGCGGCCCTGAAGATGGTCGAGGACTACCTGGTCTGTGACGGGGAGGAAGGCCCGGTGGGAACACTTTCCGCACTTGACGCGGGGTTTCTCGCAGATTCCTCGGACCCACTCGTTCGAGCAGACAGGTGAGTATCCTTTCCGGCCGGTCTTCGGTTTTTCCCACAGTCGCGGGAAGACGTCCTCCCTGCCCCGGAAGAGGCTCCGGAAAAGAGCGACCTTCTCGGCGGAGGAGGACGGGACCTTGAACTGGAGGGGCAGGCTGTCGAACGGAATCGGCTTTGGGAAAATGGGAGCGGAGAAATCCTCGGTCAGCCGTCCCTTCAGTTCCTGGAGCCTTGCGAGCGTTTCCTCCCGGTCCTTGTCGATCCGGGCCAGTTTGGCTTCTTCCGCAGCGATCCGACGGCGGATGGATTCGGGATTCGACATGGGTCAGGGAATTTCCTTCAGGGCGTCCTTCGGGGAGAGGATCCTGATCCCTTTGGCGGGCGGGAAGTGTTTCGGGTTCGATGTGATGATCGCTTGAGCCTTTCCCGCTATTGCTGCGGCGAAGAAGATATCGTCGGCAGGGTCAGGGGAGACCTCGACGGAGTACCAAGGTTGGACCAGCACGCCGCCACGACGCAACGATGCGATAAGGTTGCCGGTATGGGCGGCCCGGATCCGGAGGCGGTTGAGCACCTCCTTGTACTCGTCGAGGAGAAGGCGAGAGGGATTGTCCGATACGGCCTGCTCTTTTCGGGCGGGAGGGAAGAAAGCCTGGATCCCCCTCATGAGGACGCTCGTGTCCAGGACGTAGCGGTGGCGCTTACCTCGCCGTGATGGTGACAACGGCCGTCTCGCCCTTTCCGGCGCGTGAACTGCGCCCTGATCGGACGTCGGATACGGCGTCGTCGATGTCCTCCTCGGTGATCCTTGCCTCTTGCATCTCCCTGGCTATGGCGTCCGCTGTCTCCCGGAACCGCTTCCTCCAATCGTCCTTTGGGCGTCCCCGGCGAATCGGAGCAACCTCTTCCTTTTCGGACTCGCAATGGCGGAGTAGGGAGAGAGGCTGCGACAGGTCGATCCGGATCGTTGCCGGCGCCATGGCCTCGCCCCTGGTCGGGCGGAACCGAAGAATGAGCCATTTCTGTTTCCCAGTGATCCAGGCCGAGTAGTGCGGGCGCACGTTTTCGACGATCTTGGCGATCCGACGCGGAGAAAATCCCAGTTCATGGAACGTGTGGGCGAGGTAGACGTCGTAGACGGAGCGCTCGTCCAGCAACCTCAGGCTTCCCTTTCCACGTCCGGAAAGACTGGCTTTGACGACGCCGGTCTCGAGAAAACGGCTCAGGTCTTTCTGGCGGACACCCCAACCGGCGAAGAGGTCGATGGCCTTGCCCAATTGGACTTGCAGCATGATATGTAACCTCCTTTAGGGTTACATTATCTTCCTGATGGACACGTGTGTCAATCCTGCCCAGGCTGTCCTGTCCAGGCTGTCCTGCCTATGCTTTCTGGATATTGCCCCACCGGGCCGCTTTCTTCGCCATCCACGGGTTGATCCCAAGGCGCTCTGCGATGCTGGTAAAGGGCATGCCCAACCTGCGGAGATGTAAGACTTTTTCTGAAATCTTTATGTAGACCGGGATTGCGTCCTCGTCCGTCAGGTTCACCTCGATGGGGATCTCGGACGCGGTTCGAATTCTTTCAGATGGGGCGCGCCAGGAATTTCAAGGGGTTTCGGCACACGCCGCAGCCACTTTTTCATTCGATTGTAAAGTACGGGACTTCCTGCCGCATAGGAATAA
>Ga0209211_10002559_pt1 | contig 31093 bp, 26 predicted proteins | sample RifGroA2_FD_183992 | JGI IMG/M metagenome (GOLD analysis project Ga0209211, IMG submission 183992) | Groundwater microbial communities from Rifle, Colorado, USA - Groundwater A2 (SPAdes) (version 2) | ecosystem: Environmental > Aquatic > Deep subsurface > Groundwater | place: Rifle, Colorado...
CACGTCCTACCTCTAACGGGACGAAGCCGACTAACGTCTAGCGGACACTTAAAAGAAAATTATTCTTCAACTTCTAACGGGGTCAACCCCGTTAGAAACAACACGGGGCGCTATCCGCGTCCCGAGCTTATTCCCTATAGTATGGAAAGTTAATTTAGTCAGGACCGAATAGCGCCCGGATGCCCTTCGGTTTCGCTCCTTACCCCTGAAGCAGGGGCTGTGGAGAACTTGAGACCGTTAGGCTAAAGGACGCACCCCTTACCACTGCTTTGGAAAAGCCACTTTTTGCGGCATTCCGTAATGAAAACTTTGGTTTTGGTTAGGATTACTCTAAGAGTAGTGAAGGGTGGGAGATGTAAAGGTACGCTCTCCAGTTCTATTTTACCAAAGATTGAAGGTCTGGTCAAGGAGGTTATCCACAACTTTAGCGGTCTGATCTTGGACTGGGGCGACGGGGAAAACGCGGCTCATTCTGCTAGCATATTCGGTAGCAGTCCCCGGAGAGAGGAAATTCATTGTTAGTGATCTCGGTCGCCTCCGCGATGGCCGCCGCCTCCGCCAAAGCCGCGGTGCGGCGGTCGTCCGCCTCGACCGCTTGAAAATCCGCCGCGATCGCCCCCACTGGCGTCATATCCGGCCGGAGGTTGTTCTGCTCCGGGCTCGATAAGCGCTTTGCGAGAAAGATTAATGCGTCCCATAGAATCAATTTCAAGAACCTTCACTTTGATAGTGTCGCCGACATTTGCAATGTCGGTAACTTTGTTGACTCTCCAGTGTGCAAGCTCGGAAATATGCACCAACCCCTCTTGTCTGGGAAGCACTTCAACAAACGCGCCAAAATCCATAAGACGAGTTACTTTTCCCTCAAATACTTCGCCCGCTTTTACCTCACGGGTAAGATTCTTGATCCACGCCACGGCTTTTTCCGAGGCTTCGGGTGAGGTTGAGGTAACCATGACCAGCCCGTCGTCTTCAATATCAATGGTAACTCCGGTCGCATCAATAATTTCATTAATCATTTTTCCGCCCGGACCGATCACATCGCGAATTCTGTCCACCGGGATTTTGAACGAAACAATGCGCGGCGCGTACGGCGAGAGCTCGGGTCTTGGTGCATTAAGCACGCTATCCATCGTCTCTAGAATTTTTAAGCGCGCTTCTTTGGCTTGTACCAGTGTTTCATGAATCATTGGAGAGGTGAGTCCGCGCGTTTTAGTGTCCATCTGTATTGCGGTAATACCGTCGCGCGTGCCCGCGACTTTAAAATCCATGCCGCCCTTGCCATCCTCAAGGTCTTGAAGATCAGTGATTATTTTGTAGCGCCCGTCAGCGTGAGATGCAAGTCCCATGGCAATACCGGCGACCGCCTTCTTTATCGGGACCCCGGCATCCATGAGCGCTAACGAAGCCGCGCAAGTTGATGCCATTGATGAGGAACCATTAGAGGCTAAAACCTCGGATACAACACGCACGGTGTAAGGAAACGTTTCTTTATCTGTTGGGATAACCGGCCAGATTGCTCTTTCGGCAAGAGCGCCATGACCGACCTCGCGCCGGCCGGGTCCGAACATTCGTCCCGTTTCACCAACGCAGTAGGGAGGAAAATTATAATGATGGAACAAGCGCCGTTTTCCCGAAACCTCCATTCCTTCCAAGGTTTGCTCAAGACCCGGAGCGCCAAGCGTTATAGTGGTTAAGACTTGCGTGTCTCCTCTTTGGAATAAAGCCGAGCCGTGCGTGCGCGGCGGTACAGCAACTTCTACTTTGAGCGGCCGTAAATCTACAAGTCCGCGGCCGTCAACGCGCTTGCCTTCATTAATAATTGCTTCGGTTACCAAGCGTTCGATTTCATCTCCAACTGAACTCAAGCCCGCTTTGCGCGCTTCCTTTGAAAGGCCTAGTTCTTTCAGATGCTCATCTACAAGGTTATAAAGCTCGTTTTTAATTGTTCGGCGTTCGATTTTTGTAGCTTTTGGTTCTGCAAAAAGCCGGTCGTGATTCGCAGTGATTAAGTTTGCAACTTCTTCTTTTGCGCGCCCAATCTCCTCCTTTTGTTTCATCTCTTCGTCAGTTGAGGGCGTGGTTTCAACGGCCTGTTTTGTCTTTCCAATCTTGGCGCGCACTTCTTCAATAAGCGTCAGAACCTTGCGCAAATGTTTTTGCCCAAAGGAAATTGCTTCTTCAACCAAATCCTCGGACAATTCTTCTGCGCCCGCTTCAAGCATGATGAGACGTTCTGGCGTGCCAGCAATGATGAGATCCAGTTTGGATTTTGTCCGCGCTTCAAAAGTGGGGTTAAGCACCCATTCGCCGCCCTGTCCGCCAGTGGAACCTTCAGAGGGGACAAACCCTATCCGCGCACCCGCGATGGGACCCGCCCACGGAATATCAGAGATCATAAGCGCCACCGAGGCGGCAATTAGCGCGGGAATATCCGAATCGTTTTCCTGATCAACTGAAAAAACCGTTAAGATGACTTGCAGATCATTGCGGATTTTATCTGAAAATAACGGCCGGATTGCCCGGTCAATAAGTCGACCGGTCAGTATCGCTTCGTCCGATGGCCGTCCTTCGCGTTTGATAAATCTTGAACTCTTGATTTTACCGGCGGCATACAGTCTTTCCTCGTATTCGACCGATAAGGGCAGAAAATCAATTCCCTCGCGAATGTTTGAAGACATAACTGCCGTGGCAAGCACTAGCGTGTCGCCATACTGTACTGTGCAGGAGCCGTTCGCTTGATTCGCGAGTTTTCCCGTTTCAATAATTAGTTGTTTTCCTCCCCACTGCGTCTCGAATCGTTCTATAGTCATATATTTTTGCGCTGCTCCGGGAGCTAAAGACCGTGGCCTGGGCCAGATCTCGATGTCCCCGGATCGGCTATACCTATTATGTTTAAATCTACAAATCTATTCATTCCATGGTGTAATGATCGGATACACGCTAGACTCCTCCTCGGATTCCGATTCTTTGCGCTGACTGCGGCTTCGCGGAGCGCGCGTGCCGCCTTCTTCTCGCGTGGTGCCCGCTTTCAGTAAGTATCGTCTTTGGTCCTGTGAAAGATCAGTATAGTCGTCAACAATCTCAAGCAATTTTGTTGAGGTAGTTTCCCTAAAACTCATTACCTCCACAAGGCATCCCTTCACCCCTTTTACATACTCCAGCAGGGGATAGAAGTCGCCATCGCCGGAAACTAAAACGATCGCATCAACCTTTTCCGCAAGCTTGATTGCGTCTACCGCTATGCCAACGTCCCAGTCCGCTTTTTTAGCGCCACCGGCATAAGTTTGCAGTTCTTTTTCTTTTGTTTCAATGCCTGATTTTTCCAAAGCTTCAAAAAAAGATTTCTCTTCGCCGGTTTTAGTTTTTACAACATAGGCAATTGCGCGCGTTAGTTTCCGTCCCGCAACCGCGTCCTCAACAATGTTTTTGAAATTAACACGCGCGCCAAATAAATTGCGCGCCGAGTAATACATATTTTGTGTATCTATAAAAACTGCGACTCGTTGTTCGGGGTGTTTGATCATAGACTGTGTTTACTATCTTACTTAAAATAATAAAGTTATAGTATCACTATTTTTCAGTTAGCGCAACCCTGACCCTTTCCTCGCGTCCGTTGCGCAATATAGTGAATTCTATCGCGCTCCCCGGCTGATAGCGCTGTAGCAATATTTGAAAGGGCGGACTGCTATTTAAGCTCGCGCCTTCCATAGCAATTAAAACGTCACCCGCGCGAAGCCCGGCTTTTTCCGCAGGACTGCCCTTTATGACCGCCTTGTCTTTTTGGCCGTCCTTTAGGAGCAGTCCGGTTTTCTGTAAATTGGGCTTTGCCGGAATCATCTGATTCAAGTCCATGAAGTTTATGCCAAGATAAATTTTTTTCATAGTGCCAGTCCGCGCATAGCGCGCAAGCGCCGTCTTAATTAATTCCGCCGGCATTATGCGTCCTTCTGCAAGAGTAATGCCCACTAACTCCCCGGCCATATTGTAAACAATTGAATTCTCCGCAACATCCCTATCAATGGTGGAAAAGGTCGCCAACTCTTCGGATGATTCAACATAATCTTTTATAGGATCATGTTGACCTGCCGAAGTTGCATAACTGAATTTGAGCTTCCCGGTTTTATCAAAGGCCATTATAGTCTCTCCGACATTTAGCTGCTCTACGTTTGCGAAAGGCACCACTTTTAAGCGGGCGTCTGTGAGTTTAACAAAACGCAGATCAGCCCCGTTCAGGCTTAATGCAGCCTTATCTTTTGTGTCTAAAACCTGAACATCGTGGACCGTTTTTCCAAAAGTGACAGCTTTCATTTTTTGCGTACTCGGCGCAATTAAAGTGGCGGCCAGTCCGTCGGAGGTGAGCGCAAAACCAACGTCGGCCGCCCCCGAGCTCACAAGATAATCGGTTTGCGGCTGTGCTCTAAAAAATAAAATCAAGTTGTTGAGCGCGGCACCGGGATCTGCGGCTGCCGTAGGGAGGGCGCGTTGCGATTTTGTAGGGATCCGGGAAATTTCTGGCAATGACGTGAACGAAGTGTAGCGCAGAATTAATAACGCGGCAGTGCCGCCGGCAAGAAAACCCAGGAAGGTGGGAAGCAATAAAAAACGGACTATAGTTTTTACTGGTCTGCTAAACAAATGAGATGGCATAGGGCATAGATTGAGACCGTGGAAATAGTAAATTCTTCAACACCCTTGAATTAGATCCAGCGCGTAACTAAAAGCAACAAAGCTGTAAGCGCGCCGCCTAACATCAGGTGTCGTTTTAGTACTTTAGACGTGAGCAATCCTAGAAGTTTTGCTCGCACAATAACGATGCCGGTATACCAAGTTACAGTCAAAAGCGCGCCTCCGGCAAGGAAATGCAAGGGCAGTATTTTTAGGATGCCGAATAGTTCAATTTCCGCGAGCGTAAGTATTATCAAAAACATGCGGCCGTGTTTATCAATAGCTTTGCTGATCCACATCATTTTGTAATTGACGAGCAGGAATAAAATTAATGCCATAGACAATATGCTCCAAGCAGATGCGGAAAGCAGGATTGAAAAACCTAGAAGGCTGGCGCTTCCGGCAAAGGTTGTAAGCGTGAGCGCATAGCCGGATATATTTTCCAGTGAAAAGGTCTCATATTCATGGTGATGCCAAATATAAGTCGCGAGGCTTTCAAAAAAGAAAGCCATGAACAAGGAAACAATAATCGCCAGCAAGTGCCGCAAGATGCCCTGCTCAAGAAATAGCACAAGCGAGAGTGATGACCAGATAAGAAGAGTTGGTGCGATTAGAAATTTTAATCGCGCGCTCGGCGTTTTGAGCCTATGCCCCAGGATTGCGTATATCGCGCCAAATATGACGATTGGAGATAAAGCTAAAATCCAGGAAATCAATCGGGCATTTTTGAAAAGTATTTCAAAGGTCGCAAGCGTTATGGCCGCAAGTATAAAGGGAATTAGACTGGTGTGACGCATAGCTAATGAGGCGGGAGCCCCTTAATGGGGTTGTTTTCCGCCCGTGCCATCCTGTTCCGTGCGCAATATTTCTTTGATAATTACATCTAGCACTGTGACAGTTGGAATTGCAAACAGTGCCCCTACAACCCCGGCGATTTTTACGCCAGTAATCAAGGCCAGAATTGAAATAATCGGATTAAGGCCGACGGCTTTCTGCATGACTTTTGGCACCAGTATATTATTTTCAAACTGCTGGATTATGATGTAAAGCGCCGCGACGAAAACGGCCTTCGCGGTTGACTGTGATAGTGCGAAAAATATTGCGACAACTCCGCCAATAAATGGCCCGGCATAGGGTACTAGCTCGGCGAGCCCGGCAAAGATGCCCAAAACCAAGGCGTAGTTTATTCCGATGATAGATAATCCTATGTAAGCTAAGAGGCCAACGATGAACGAGAGAATCAGTTGACCCTTAACCCAAGCCACAATCTTCCGTTGTACTTTCCCTAATATGCTGTTTGCAAAAGGCTGGTAGTGCGGCGGCACCAACACCTTGAATACTTTTTTAAGTCCATCTTCCTGGAGCACCATGTAAAAAGTAATCACTAGAATCAGCATGAACGATACTACTCCACCAAAAATGCTTGTTACCGTATTAAAGACGCCTCCGATCGCTTTGGTAAGAGTGGTCTGCAATGTTGAGAGCCCTTGCTCAATATTTCTGGATAATCCGTTTTGTTGCGAGTATTCGCGAAAGAGCAGCGCTCCCGAGACAACTCGGTCCCAGACTGCGGAAAAGTTAGACGCCAGATCGCGGACTTCTTGGACCAAGGGCGGAATAAGAATGCCGACTACGAGCCCCAAAATGGAAAAGAGCACGACATATACGATTAAGGTGGCGATAGCGCGGGGTATGCGCCGCGCTTCAAACCAATCCGCCAGAGGGTCAATCACTGATGACAGAACGAGCGCGACAAAGAAAATCGCGATAATATCGCGCACAAAGTAAACGAGCCCGAAAAGCAAAAATATGCCGATGATTTTTAGGATGGTGGCGGTTGAAATCGTAACCTCAATTTTTGCGGCGCGTTTATCTTCAGTGAGCATATAATTTGTGCTCTTAAGCGCTCAAGCGGAGATTGTTAATTATTGAATTCAGCAATTTCCGCAGCCTTGGCTCGTTGTATGCTCTGATGCCTAGGCTGGGATCATAATTTTGTATGTTTGTGGTATGGATTATTTCCTCAACAATATAACAGCGATTGCCTTCTGCGCGCGAAAAAACAGTTGTCGCATAAAGGCTGCCGGCCGCGGCATCAGCCGCAGTGAATTTGTTAAACGTACGGCCGGAAATTTCCGCTGTGCCCGCGCCTGCCAAGCTTTCCGCATACGGCGATAGATTGCAGGTACTGACGTTAGCGGCCGCAACATTGATCTCGGCTTCAGAAAAATTAGTGCTGGGGAATTCGCTCGCGGGAATATATATGCTGATAAATCCGAGCAAGCCCATCTCATCATAATATCTTTGAAGCATTGATCCCGCTATGACCCGCTCTTGTGTAGTCTTTTTTGCCGAGAATCTTTCTGGATAAGAAATGCCAAAACCCCCTTGCAGTGTTTCATACGCTGTCAAGCCAGAAACTGGAATTTCCGCCGGTGCTATTTCTTTAACCATCGGAGCAGGTTCTTTGATAGGGAATTGAGCCGACGGTGGCACTATGCCGCTTTCTTTAGGCGGCAATTGCGGGCCTCGCGTACGGCCTGCTACTAAGGAATAATAAATGATAACCGCCGCCAATGGCACTATAATTATAATGGGTATAAGTATTTTTTTCATATTGCGTTGATTGCCTAGTTTATTAGGGGACTGTTGCCGAATATGCTTTTGAGATAGTTCTTTCAAAATACGAGCGAGACGAAGTTGAAAATATGCAGGAATAGCAGAGCTATTTCGAGTAATTTTCAACGAGTCGCAGCCGTATTTGGGAAGAAATGGCCAAAATGGATATTCGGCAACAGTCCCATTAGCTAAAATTATTCAACTCTTACCACTCGCTCATACTGACCTAACAGGTCTATTAACCAAGATATCAAATCCATCGCTGTTTTGCAAGGCTTGCTTAACTAATACTAATAGGTCCCTTTTTGCGCTAGAACTGCCAAGGGAGTTTTAATAAGAATGACTATATCAAGTTTAAGCGACCAGTGTTCTATATAATAGGTATCAAGTTTAACCTCTTCTTCAAAATTTAAATCCGAGCGGCCGGAGATTTGGGGTAACCCTGTCATGCCCGGTTTAATTTCCAAGACCCGCTTATGGTGCTTTTCATATTCTTCTACTTCGCGAGGTTGATGCGGTCGCGGGCCAACCAAAGTCATCTTTCCGCCAAGTACATTAAATAATTGCGGCAACTCATCAATACTGGTTCGGCGTAAAAAGCGCCCTGCTCGCGTTACTCGCGGATCATTTTTTATTTTATACACTGGCCCGGCCTTTTCATTGCGCTCTTTAATTAGGTTTTTTTCATAAGCCAAGGCGTGTTCATGATCGGGAAACTGTTTGCCTATGCAATATTTCTGGTACATAGTTCGGAATTTCAACGTATCAAAAACGCGCCCATGCTCGCCTACGCGTTCATTGCGAAAAAAAATGGGCAGACCGGTCTCAATTAGAATTGCCAGAGCCGCGATAATCATGATCGGCGTGGTTAAGATAAACAATAGCATTGATCCAACAATATCAAAAACGCGCTTATATATCCGCCCCCATCCTTCAAGCCGCGTGCGCTTTAACTCCATAAGCGGCACTCCGGCTAACGTATCAAATTCCAATCCTGCGCCGTGATAGGTCAAAAGATCGGCAGAGTAGCGGAAGGGGATATGGCGCTCCTCGGCAAAGTCCATTATTTTATGTAGCTCTTCCGCATTACCATATTGGATTAGAGCAATAATTTGGTCTAACTTATTTTGATTGGCAAGTTCAGAAAGCGTGTGTTCGGTTTTACTGTCAAAAACCGGACTGGCCAGCACAATCTGCAATCCGTATTTTGGATTTTTTTGGAGCGTAGTCGTTACCGCTTCAGAGGAAGGATTGCTCCCAATAATTGCAACACGCTTGAGGCCGATTCCCGCGCGATGCAGGATATTTTTTATCAGGCGTAAAATTAGACGGGAGGTTGCAACTAGTATGATGGCCAGAATCCACGAGGTTAATAAAATAAAGCGCGATTCAAAAAGCTCGCGGGAAAATACCACGACAGCCAAGACCGCGGCAAAACTGGTTGAACAGGCTAAAATTATTTTTTTCAATTCATCAAGTTTTTTCTTTCGTCCCCCGATAGTGTAAAGGCCAGCCAAGCTGAAAATGACAATCCAGCCGATCGCCACTAAAGCCACAATGTGCAGATATTGATTGAAAGGAAGGGTAAAAATAACCGGACGATGCGCCGCAAAAAAATCAGCGTAACGTATTAAATAAGCCAAAGTGCCGGCTGTAAGAAGCGCGAGATAATCAATTGGGACAAGAATAGTGGCAAAAAATAAATCAAGCTTTTTCATGGGCGGTTGTTCATTATTATAGTATAGCGCGAATCAAGTACAAATAAAATGGCACCTCGTATAGTGCCATTTTACTGCTCACAAAGAATCCGTAAGCCGAATTCTGTTTTAGGCGATCATCTATCTAGCCTCGACATCGCTGTCGAGATCAAGCCTCCATATTTGGAGTTGCACCAAGCAGGGTTTTCCATGCCGCGCGATTACTCGCGAGCAAGAAGAATAGCCTCTCGCTTTCACAAGTTTTAGGCTTGTGCAAACGATATAACACTTCTTCACTTTTCACCTTTTTCCGCCTCATCGGCGGATAGCATTGTCTCTGTGGCACTGATCCGTCAGCCGGCTTTTCCGCCTCATCGGCGGATTATGCCGGTCATATTGCCCACCCGTTAGGTGGTGCCTACTTCCCGCCTCATCGGCGGGGGTGTTCGGACTTTCCTCCCCGAATGCTTTCGGGGCGATCGCTCGATTCTTTATGAGCAGTACTAATTTAACATATTTTACTTTTGTTGTCAATGCTTAACTTCATGAGGTACAATGGCAAAATTATGAGTTTAACCCGACAAATCGCCCGCAATACTTTGGTTCAGCTTATTGGTCGCTTAATTTCCGTGGCCCTGGCTTTGGTTGTAGTCGTTATAATGACGCGCGCCTTGGGGCCTGAAGGTTTTGGTGGTTATTCCACAATCATCGCCTTTTTACAATTTTTTGGCATCGTGGTTGATTTTGGTTTAACCCTTACAGCCAACCGAATGCTAGGAGCCTTGTCTTCTTCTGTGTCCTCCCAAGCGAATCAGCAACGGGACCATGCAAAACTCACCCCCTCCCGTTTGATGTCCAACCTGATGACCTTGCGTTTTTTCTCGGCCGTAATATTTCTCGGCCTCGCCCCAATCGTTGCGCTTGCATTTCCTTATCCGACCGCGGTAAAGCAAGGCATGTTTTTAACCTCGCTGTCTTTTCTTGCAATTATCATGGGTCAAACTCTAGTCCCGGTTTTTCAAAAAGAATTAAAAATGGGCGCCGTGGCTATTGCTGAACTGGCTGGGCGCATAGCCTTGCTTGCCGGTGTAATCCTTGCCGCTTATTTTAAAACCAATCTGCTTTGGTTTATGGCGGCAATTGTTGCTGGCAGCGCGACACAATATCTATATCTGCGCTGCGCAGTCTCCAAATTTATAAAATTACATTTTGTCTTTGACTGGCCCCTATGGCGGCGCATTATTCGAACCTCGTGGCCCATTGGCTTATCCGTCATCTTTAATCTTATTTATCTCAAAGCTGATATTATTATTCTCTCGGTTCTGCGCTCTCAAAGCGAGGTAGGATTTTACGGCGCGGCTTATCGCGTGCTTGATCAATTTACTGCTTTGGCGACCATGTTCATGGGACTTGTGCTCCCGCCGCTTACCGCCGCTTGGATCGCCTCTGACCGCGGGCGTTTTGCTCGAATATTCCAACGCGCCTTTGATGCTTTTGCGCTTCTGGCTTGGCCGCTTTTGATAAGCGCCTTAATTATTGGACGCCCGCTTATGGTCTTTGTGGCTGGTCCTGATTTTGCGCTTGCCGGCGATATCTTGCGCATTTTAATGATTGCCATGGCCTGCGTTTTTTTCTCCACGCTTTTTGGTCATGTTGTTGTGGTCATCAACAAACAAAAAGCCATGATCTGGGGTTACATAATTACGGCGGTCTTGGCGCTCGGAGCTTATGGCCTCGCTATTCCACATTATGGAATTTGGGGCGCGGCCTGGGCCACAGTTTTTTCCGAAATACTTATTCTGGTCGCGACTTTTATAATGGTTTGGAAAAATACGCGCTTTAAGCCAAGTCTAGTCTTGTTTAGTAAGAGCTTGCTCTCTTCTATTATAATGGGTCTCGCCTTATACGCCCTGCGTGGATATCATGTGCTGATTTTAATTTTTAGCGCGATGTTGATTTATGCTCTGGCAATTTATGCGCTCCGCGGAGTGAGAAAAGAACTGATCCGCGATATTGTATTTTCGCGACCCTCGTAGAGGCTATTATTTTTCGAGTGAAGCGAAGCGGAATCAAGAAAATACCAATATCGTTGTGTAGTACTTCTCGACAGGCTCGAAGAATAATTACTCGTTTACACCGACTATGCTCACGCTTTTTCTCATTATCTTTCTCGCTTTGTTTGCTATCTTGGCTTTCAAGCGCCTGAACCTCGCCGTGCTTATAGTCATTTTTGCTTTGCCAAGTTACTTGGTGCGTTTTAATCTCGGGCCAATACCCATGACGCTTCTTGAAGGAATGATTTTGATCGTGGTTATTGTCTGGTTATATAATTTATACCAATCTCGCAAAACATTCAAAACAACAGAAACATCTAAAACAACCAAAAATAAAATTATCAGATTAGTTGCGGCCGCAACTAATCTGATAATTTCTCGTTCAACGCTTTTTCCAGCAATGACCTTATTTCTTGCCGCCGCAACTATTAGCCTGTTTGTTGCGCCAGATTTGCGCGCCGCCGCAGGGATTTGGAAAGCCTACTTTATCGAACCAGTCTTGTTTTTTATTGTGCTTCGCTCTCTTCTTCGTAACCCCTCCCAACTTCCCCAAAACCCACGGGGAGGAGACCAATTAGAACCCCCTCTTAAGATAAGAGGGGGTAGTAGGGGGAATTATGAATCAACTATCACCCCACAACAAATTGTCACGGCCCTATCAGTCGCCGCCCTTCTGCTCTCGCTCTTTGCCATTTATCAACGCTTTACCGGTTTTGGTATTCCAGCGCCGTGGTTTTCTGAGCGGCGGGTTACGAGTGTGTTTCCCTACCCCAATGCGCTCGGTCTTTTCCTTGGGCCGCTAACACTTATATTTGTCGCTAGACTTTTTGAGATATTTTCAAAACGCGCATTTTTTTACGATCGTAGAAAAATGCGCGGACCGCACTTATTGCGCTACATGGCAAGAGTGGTCTACTGGTGCATAATTATTGCCACAAGTATCTCGGCAATCATCTTTGCCAAATCCACTGGCGCGCTCGTGGGAATTAGCGTGGGATTATTTGTAATGGTCATCCTTTATGTGTCATCGCGAGGGAGTAGGACGACCGCGGCGATCTCCTCACCTGGCAAGAGATTGCCACGCCTCCCGATAGCCATCGCGGGACTCGCAATGACAGTTGGAGTAATTGTATTCAGTGCTCTCTTATTCCTCGCGCCTCACTCTTTGCGCACCGAGCTTCTCCTGCGCGATTGGTCCGGCCATGTCCGCCGCAGCCAATGGTCTGAAACAATTGAGATGTTAAAAGGCCGCCCCATACTCGGCGCGGGACTCGCCGGCTACAAAACGGCACTCGAGCCATACCATAAAGCAACCTACCTAGAAATCTTCCAGTACCCCCATAACATCGCGCTTAACTTTTGGAGTGAAACCGGCTTGCTGGGGATCGCGTCCTTTATCTGGCTGATTATTGTTTTTTTTAGGTTGGCTTTCGGGCGAATCAAAGCTACAAGCTACAAGCTACAAGCTACAAGCACAATCGCCGCCATGACCGCACTCCTCATCCACGGCCTCGTAGACGTTCCATATTTCAAAAATGACCTTGCTATGTTGTTTTGGATCATATATGCTTTAGGCTTAACAGTGCAATCCGAGTCAACTTAGCCTTAATTATATCAATGGAAGGGTGGCCGAGTGGTTGAAGGCGCGGCTCTCGAAAAGCCGTAGGGGTGAAAGCTCCTCGTGGGTTCAAATCCCACCCCTTCCGTTTTTGTTTTTCAAAAAACAAAAAAGTCTCGGTCCTCCCCAAACCGAGACAATGAACAAGCTGCACTTTAGCCGTCTTGGCGCAGGCGGACATGGCTTGCGGCCTTACGCCAATGCTCGCGGCGCTGCCACCCGCCATCGTTGAAGAGCACCGGGATCCGTTCTGGTACGGGCAGGTCTCCGGAGTACGCCCTCAACCGCATACGCAGAGATTGATCTGCGATCTGGCTCTCGTGCACGTACGCCGGCATTGAGATCTTCCGATCGGGCTCGCCGGGCGCGGGCAATTCCGCCTCCAAAAAGCCCAATCGCTCTGTCGCCAGCCAGAAATTGATTGTTCCCGACAACTCCCCCGGGATGATCGTTTCCAGCCAAGACTTGAACTGCACCATGGTGGCCGCCAGGTCTTGGAGGGCGAAGGAGTTGTCGCGGACAGTGAGAAGGACTGCCGTTGGTGCGCTGGCATCGTAAAAAACGGCATTCAATCCGGCCGCCACCGCACTCTGCACCTCGCCGTTGACATCCATGCCCTTCAGTTCCATGTACACCAAACGCGCACCCACCGCTCGTGCGACTGCCAAAAACTCGGCGCGCTTGGTCCAATCTTCAGGTCTGGTTGTTACCTGGACCGCTAGTGGTTGAGGGAAAAAGTAATTACCCTCTGACAAAGGCGGAGCCAAAACTATTGCATCCACCTTGTATACTTCATCTAGTCGCGCCGACCGCGGCGCTAGCTTGAAGCCCAGTCGCTCCAGTCCTTTCAACACGCCCTGTTCGGCCCCTAGGCCATTGTTAGCCATGGCAATCCTCCTTCAGGGTGCTCCCTAAATACTACACGAAATTTCAAAAAAGTCAAGAGCGGCCCCGGAAACGGGGCCGCTCATCTCAATCCACTCTCAAAAATTTACGTTGGCAACTATTCCTCAATACTTTGCAATGCCGCCATAGCCTGCTGGTCTGCCGCCGCCATATTGGAGTCGTAGCGCTCCTTAGCCGCTTTGAGCTTTACAATCAGTTCATCATTTTCCGGCTGTTTTTTAGCGTACTCGGCCGCGACTTCTATTTCTTTTTCCAAAAGTGCGCTCAAGCGGTCAATCTGATCCAGATTCATTTCCGGCAAAAGCGTAATCCATGCCGTTTTAACCTGCTGAGGCATGACCGAAGCATCCAGCAAAAAAATCAAACGACCCACCTTAGCTTTTAAGTAGGCGTATTCTTCATCCGTGAATTGAGACTTGTTGGGTGGGGGAGGGGGCAAAGAAGATGATGGCATAGTTATAGTCAGTATGATGACCTCTATGTATAAGTTCTTTATGCTTTGACTGCTGCGGTTTGCAGCTGCTGGACTTGTGCTTCCAAAAAATCAACTCTTTTGCGCAACTCTATGATGTCTTGGCTTACCGCGTCAGCATCTTCTTTAGTTCGCCGCTCCAGAGCTTCCAGGCTTTTGCGAATATCTTGGAGTTCATTCTGAATTTCAAAAAGGCGGGCCTCAATAGAGTCAAATTTTTTGTCCGTATTGGTTTTAAATTCCTCAAAATCTTCCCGCATCACCATGTGCTCTTTCAAAAAATCCAAAACCTCGCCCGTGGTTGCATTGTTGTTTTGGTCTGACATAAGACCTCTTGCAGAATAATAGTTCGTTACGAAATTTCAGATTTTTGAGCGAAAATCGTGAAGCGCGAGGAAACGTATACGCAGTATACGTTAACGAGTGCTGCGCGATTTGCAGCCAAAAAGCTGGAATTGCAGTAGGACATATTGTTTTGCAATAGGTTTACAGTCTAGGCAACCCGTAATTGCAATTTAATACGCTCCACGTCTTCTTCAATGCGTTTAACGCGTTCAATGCTAAACAAACGTTCCTGATCCAGTCTCTGTAAAATGACCAATTGTTTATCAAGTCCATCCATCACATCTTGCCTAAATCCAGATAGCTCGTCTTTTGTGGCAACCCCCTCCAGCTTTTGATCAATCTCCACAAGTTTTTGTATTATTTTGTCCTCGTCCATATATCCCATTCTATCCTTTAATGTAATAGGGTGTCAAATCAAAAAAATCTTACAAAAAAGAAAACCGGCTCGTGAGAGGATTCTCAACGAGCCGGCGACCCAGAATGGGTCTCGTGATCCCTGGAAGGTACGAACTTGTCCGCTTCTGGTCTTGGGATCAAAGACCAGTTGCGGTTGCCTTCGTGGCTACGGCGCGGCGGGCGGGGCCGGGGGCGGCGGCGCGGGGTTGGGCGTGTAGGTGGGTGTGGGGAGGGTGTTCGTGTCCTCCATCCGCAACCGCCTCCACCAGACCAACTGCCGCATCTCCCCGTCCTCCTGATGCCACCGCTCCAGCGCGCGCAACGTCTCGGGCGCGTTGGGGTTCACGGCGTTGTAGCGCAGGAACAGCTCCCGCGCCGCCGCCGCCTTGCCCCGCCGCATCGCGAGCGCCATGCGCTGGCTCCTCCAGTACAGGAAGAGCCCCAGCGCCGCCGCCAGGCCAGCCGCCCACTTCAGCCACGTGCACCAGCCGGCCCCGCACCAGCCGCCGCTGTCGGAGGCGGGCTTGGCCCCGTGGCCGCCGCAGTTGGTGCAGGCCGCCGCCGCGGGTGCCGGGGCCGAGGTCGGCACCTGCACCACGATGGGCGCCGGCGCAGGCGGCGCCGCCACGGCCGGGACCGGGTCCCAGTGCAGACTGGTCCCCACCGCCCCCTTCACGTCGATGCACGATTCGCCGGGCTTGCACGGCCCGGCGGCGAGCATCACGCGGATGTGGGGGCTGCTGCCGGCGGGGGCGGACGACTGCGCGAAGGCGAGGAGGGGGGCACCGGTGATGACGCCCGCGAGGACGACCGCGTTGACGTTGATCAGGTTCTTGCGCTCCATTTTTTTCTCCTTGTTCGGGTCCGGTTCGGCCCCGACAGCTGTCGGGGCCACTTACGAAAGCTCCAGAAAAAGTTTGCGTTCCCACATGGGATTCTAGCTTGCGCTAGAAGGCCTCCGACATCTGTCGGAAGCACACGCATTCTTCTCTGGCTTTTCTCCTCTGACTGCCTAAATTGACAACTTTTCCCATTGTCATTCTGAACGCAGTGAAGAATCCCGTTATTTTTTAGATGCTTGGGATCCTTCGTCCCGCTTGCACGGGACTCAGGATGACATTCGGCAACGGTCCGCTTAAGAAGTCAGAGGATTTTGCTTGTATTTTAAGGTGCTTTTCGCTACGCATTTTCCTGCGCACACTTTTCCAGCGTAACGCTATAATATATCACATTTTTAAGAGTTTGTCAAGGGTTGGGGGGGTCAAAATTTTGACCCCCCCAACGACTTTTTGCCGCCATTCCCAACGGTCTTTTGGGCAATTTTTCCAAACAAAAAACCGGCTCATGAGTGGAGTGGTCAGAACGAGCCGGCGGGATTTTGCGAAATTAGTTTTAATGTAACGCTTCAAGCAGTTGCTCTGGCGTGATGCCAGCTTGTTTTAAAATACCAAACAAAAGTCCGCGTTTAATATCCTGCGCATGAATAGGCACGACTGTGATGCGTCTAGTCTCGGGGTGACGCATAATTGCATGACTGCCAGTTTGCCGTCGCATAACAAAACCAAGCCGCGTGAGCGCCCGAATTAGTTCTTGTGGCTTGAGTTGGGGTAAGTGCTCTTGCACACGATTAAGTTCTTACGGGAACGGCGACAGTTGCGGCAATGTGTTCTTCGTGTTCAACAGGAATCTCGTCGCCATCTTCTTTAAGAACTTCTATGTATCCGCCAATCGCGTCTTTTATATTGGTCTTGGCCTCTTCAAAGGTTTCTCCTTGGCTAAGACAGCCGGGCATGGATGGCACATAAGCAATATAGCCGCCTTCAGACGCTTTTTCAAAAATAACAGTGTAGGTCAATATTTTTGTAGTTTTCATATAGGTTAGTATAAAGCAAATTGTATCATTTTGTCAAAAATCTTACAAAAAAAGAATACCGGCCCGTGAGAGGTTTCTCACGAGCCGGTGGACAGAACGTCCAAGCGATCCCTGGTAGGTACGAACTTGTCCGTTTCTGGTCTGGGATCAGGTACCAGTTGCGGGGGCGCGCGGAGTGGAGCGCGACTACTCGGCGACGGGGGGCTCGGACGCCGGGGCGGCCTGCGCGGGCTCCTCCGGCCAGTTGGCCGGGATCGTGCCCGCCGCCTTCAACTCGGCGACCACCTCGGCCGCGAGCTGGCCGTTGTAGTGGCCGCCCAGGCCCAGGGCCACCTTGAGCGCCGCGAGGTCCAGCCCGCCCTTCTTGCCGTTCTTGCGCGGCGCGGGGGCGGGGGGCGCCTCGGGCGCGGAGTCGGCCGGGGCGGCATCGGCGGGGGCCGGCGCCGTGGCCTCGGACTCGTCGGCCGACAGGTCGTCGGCCGTGGCCAGCGCGCCGGAGACGAACAGCCCGGCCACGATCCAGGCGATCTCGCGCGCCACCGGGTCCTTGACCTTGACCCCGGGGTAGCCGATGCGGCTGAAGGCGGCCTTGACCATGTTGGTGGTCTGACCGAGCCGCTCGACCAGCTCGCCGACGGTGACCTGCTCGGGCATGTCGCCCTGGCTCTTGCGGCCCGCGGCCAGGTAGCGCTTGCGCGCGTCCTCGCGCTTGCGCACGAGGAGCATGCGCTCCGCCGCCTCCTCGATAAGAGCGTATTCGAAGTTGAAGTCCTGGAGGACGGCCGCCGCCGCCGGCGAGCCGGTGAGCTGCTTGAACTCTGCGGCCTTCATGTCGGGGTGCTCGGTCATGGCGAGCTCCCTGCGCCGGGCCGCGATCTCGGCCTTGGTCGCCATCGGCGAGAGGGCCAGGATCTCGCAGGCGTCGTAGAGCCGCCCGGCGTAGTAGAAGCCGTAGTTGTCCACGGCCTCGAGGGTCGCTCCGACGGTCTCGGCCAGACGGATGAGGCCGGTCTGCGTCGTGTCGGCTACATCCGTTTCCGGCGGGATCATGCAGTGAGCCACGAAGCAATTCAGCCGCTCGACCACGAGCACGCGCACGGGCCCGGTGGGCATCTCGAGACCCGCCGCCACCACGATGATCTTGCCGTTGGGGCCGAAAGCGTACTGGCCCTTGTCCGGTTCGTGGCGGTTCACTCGGAAGACCACGTTGTCGAGAATGTTGCAGCCCACGCTGGCCCACTCGCCGGTTCGCGACGCGGCACGCAGACTCACCGGGATGGCGAAGGCGCGCCGAATCACGACCTTCTTGCCCTTCTCCTCGACCTCGCGCTGCCGGATGATGACGTAGCAGCGGATCGCCCGACCGGACCGGGGCTTGAAGCGTGCCACCACCGGGTAGACGTCGATGGCCTCGCCACCGGCGTCGATGATGGACACGATCTGGGTCTTGCCGGTCCGTCCGAGCACGCGCTCGCCGAAGGTCATGTCCATGACCTGGACCTTGTGCGCGTCGAACTCGTCGGCCTGCATGACCTCCCGGAAGACCCGAATGGGGTCGATGCCGGCGGGCTTCTCCGCCGACTTGCCCTTGCGGGCATTGTCCTTGGGCTCCATGATGTCTCTCTTTCTGGGGCAACACCCCGTGTGAAGTGGTCTAGCCCGGGCATGGAGTACCCGAGCTGACCTGGTTAGTGAGCGCGGCCCGACCCATTCGGGCTTGGCGCTCGGTGAAAACCGCCTTGCGGCGGGGGAACGATGGATGATGGATAATCCCGTCATCCTGACGGGATTGTTGTTTTGTCTAATGTCATCCTGAGCGTAGCGAAGGATCTCGAGCCTACAAAAACAACTGGATTCTTCACTGCGTTCAGAATGACAAATGACAAAGTCAGAATGACAAGGGACAGCAATCCATCATTTTTAGGGTAAGTTTGTTTATACCATAAAATGAGGGGCTTGTCAAGGTTGGAATTTTGTGTTAGGATAAGGTGTCACAATTGGCGTAGCCGTGCGCCAAGAGTGCGGTCATTGAACAAACACACGGCGATGTTACAGTGAGGTGCAAAGATGCACGCGCGACAGGCGGAAAGTATGATCACCCTCAGGTACTGCCTCTACGACTTCGAGCTCCTGCTCGCGGACGGCGAGGGGATCTGGGAGGTGCCCTCGGCCTTCCAACTGGAGATGTACCACGCGAAGGGTGAGGGCGAGGAGGCGATCTACTTCTGCGCGGTGGAGAAGTGCGAGGGGACGGGGAAGACCGGCGACGGCATGGCCACGCTCGGCCGGTTCGTGTTCTGCCACCGCCACGCCCGGAAGATGCTCGGCATCATCCGGCACGAGCTGGGCGTGGAGCGGGCGCGGTTCTTCCCGCTCGTCTCCACGATCCGCGAGGCCGCGAAGCGCGACGGTGAGCGCCCGGAGCGGGTGGACACCGCGAGGGCGCACATGGCCTCGGAGACGGAACGGCTGGAGGCCCTGCAGGTCGCCCGCCGCGCCCGTCGTAAGGGCCTCACGATCGTGAAGCCGTCCGAGCCGCCGATCGCCGCCGCCAAGGGCACGTTGGCCGACCAGGTCGTGCCCTTCCCCGGCGACAGCGTGGACGACGAGGACGACGAGGACGCGGAGTTGGTCGCCATGGCGGCCATGTGGGGCGAGCTGGGCGAGGACCTCGGCGGCGACAGCGGCGGGTTCTTCGACGGCCTGGACGAGGCCGACAAGGGCGAGACTCGCCCCAGCGGCCGTGCGCCGAGCACCCAGCGCCGCATGGCGACCCTGCCGCCGCGGCCGCAGGTCGCCAAGTGCAACACGGCCCCGATGGAGGGCGACCCGTTCGAGGGGCTCAATGCCATCCCGGAGTTCGATCCTGCGCGGTTCACCTCGCCGCGGGACTGCTTCGTGGCTCTGGGCGAGACCAGGGCCTACAAGGAGCTGCTGGAGCTCCACCGCGGCGACAAGGACTCGGTCAGGGCCTGCCCCCTGCACGGTCCGAAGTTCAGGCGGCTCGGCTGGTACCGCGCCCAGGTGCTCCAGCGCGGGACGGCGCTCGGCGTGGACTGGTCCGCGCCGCGGGAAAAGAAGGGCGACGAGACCGCCGCCCCGTCGCGGCCCCCCTCCGAGGACCAGCTCATGTGCACGGACTGCCGTCGCCACTTCACGCTCCTGTTCGACCGGGAGAGTGGCCACCCTGTCCACGACACCGGCAGCGTGAACGTCTGCGGAGCCTGCCGGAAGAGGCACAAGAACCGCACCCGGCGTGACGAGGCCGAGAGGGCCCGGCGCGAGCGGGCGCTCCTGGAGAGCCAGCGCGCCAAGGACAAGGGCTGCGGCAAGAAGGGCGGCGGCGGCAAGAAGAAGGGCGGCCGCAAGGGGGGCGGCAAGTAGAGTAGTCTGTTCATTCTCTATCGGGGGGTGTGCGGGGACGCGAGTCTCTGCCCACCCCCTTGTTTTTTTTGACTTTTGTCGGATTTTGTGGTATCCTAAAAAATAAGGGATCGTTGTCGAATGTCATTCTGAGCGAAACGAAGAATCCCGTGGAAAAGGAACGGGATCCTTCACTACGCTACACTCCGTTCAGGATGACAATGAAAAAATTGTATTCGTTCTAATAAGGTTTATTCTATTTGTGCAATTTTATGGCTGAGCCGCCAACAAGAGATGGAGAAGAACACCAAACACAGCAAGAAGCTCGAGCGCAAGCCGGAGAAACACTTGATGCTCAAAACGTTTTTAATAATGTGATAGCCGCAAGAGCAGTGCCAGGCGTTACAGTTGAGCAGGCGCTTCAAGCAATAAATTTTGCACGGCTAAGTGATCTTGAAAAAGCCTGGATTCAGCGCCAACTTAAAGCCCAGCGCATTGAATTACCAGAAGCTTTTAGGGTTGATGAAAGTGTGCTCGATCGAGCGCTAGAAGCTCAACGTGCGGCAAAGGCCGCGGAACAGGCGGCGCGTGAAGCGCGGGTAGCAAAAGCGCCGGAGATGACTTTGGAAAAAAGAGTTGGGGGTATTGCTACGAGATTAATTTTGCCGGAGTTTGAGCGTAAGAAAAGAGATGAAAAATCTTTTTCCATTGAGGCAGTTATCGCACGCTATCGCGCCCCAGCTGGGTCGCTAGATGATGCTGGGGTAGAAATGTTAAAAGCCAAACTAACTGAACTAGGCATTGAGGATTTGAAAGAAGAAGGCGCGGAAGAAGCGCCCGCCGGCGTTGCGGCAGGCGCGGCTCCGGCAGAGGCTGGGCCTGCGGCCGGGCCGATTGTGGGCAGACCGCCCGAGGCGGACGAACGCGAGGCGCGCAAGAGAAAAGAATTTCGGAGATTTGAATATCAAGGCGGAATGCTTATAGTAGAGGTTTTTAATTACGAAGGTGAAGAGGAAGAGCGTCAAGAGTCGGCGCGAGGCATGGGCTTGCCCGGATGGTTTGAAGAGATCGCTGGAGATCCCGACAAAGTGCGACGGTGTTTAGACGCGCTGGGTGAGTTGTATCGCAATCTTCATCCCAAAAATGTCAGGGTTGTGCCTTCGCGCGCCAAGCGGAACGGTCCGATTACTGGTTTTCGTGTACAATTTATCGGCGCTGGAGAAGCCAGGCCAATGCCCGAGGCTCCTGCAGATATACTGGTAAGAGTGAATGAGGCAGATGGCAGCGGTAAAAAGTATTACGAGGCCGAAGGTTATGATGTTTGGAAAGATAAGGAGAAACAGTTGATTATTAGAAAATATAGGGAGGAAAAGATTGAGGCGTTGCGGCAGGAATTATTAGGGACGGCTGCCCCGCCAGTGCGGGGTGCGGCACCGGCTAGGCCGGCCGAGGCTGGACCTGTGGCAGGTGCTCCGGCGCCTGCACGTGCCGAAGCCGCGCCAGTAACGCCAGCGGCGATTCCTCCGCCTGAAGCTGGACCTGCTGCACCGCCACGCGTGGAAGCTCTGCCGGTTGCGCCACCCGTTGCTGGGGCTCCACCACCTCCGGAAGCTGCACCTGCTCCAGCACCGGCTCCAGAGCGTCCGCCTGCGCCGCCTTTGACTCCAGATCAAATGGATTTGAAAAATGCAGCGATAAGAGCATGGAACGAGTTGCAACTGGCGCGCGCGGAACTGCGCCAAGCCGAGCAGGCTTTTAAAGGTTATGATTCTTGGTTTAACCGCACTTTTCGTTTAAACATCCATGATAATTTGCGCTGGAAAGCGCGGGATGTACAACAGGAGGTAGAGGCAAAACAAGCGGTGTATGAGCGAGCTTTAGGCGAGGCGGCCCATGCTTTCGTTGTAGATCGTAGAATTTTACAGCGGGATATTGAAGCAGGAGAAGCCGCGCCAGCTAGACCTGAAGCCGCGCCGCCAGCCGCGCTTGCTCCCGAGCGCCCGCCCGGAATTATTTCACCTCCGCCAGAGCGCAGAGAAGGCGAGCCAGAAGGAGAATATTTAACCCGCTGGGAGCGGTGGAAAGATGCGGCAAAGAGTGTGCCCCTAGGAATGGGAAAACTAGCTTGGGGCGTGGCCAGCACTTTATTGGGAGTAAGATTAGCCCAAAGTGGAATTCAGTATTGGAGCGGTCGTCGGGCTCTGAAAAAAGAAGCTACAGCCATTGCGCCTTTAGTACAGGAATTAGAGCGGGCTTCACTTGCCTCTGTGTCTGCCGAGGCAGAAGGGGTAACTCGTCGCGCGGCAGACATTCAAGCCAAAGCCGGCGCTATAAACGCGCATATTACGCAACTGGTGCGTGACGGAAAAATGAGCGACGCAGAGGGCCGCTTGTTTGCAGAGCGCCTGAATAAAACTTTGCAAGAGCGGGCGCGGCGAGAAGAAGGCACACGGCAAGAGCTTAACCAAGAAGTGGCGCAGATTTTGGGTGATTATTTCAAGAGAAAAGTAACTGGCGGAGAAGTTACCCGCCAAGCCATGAATACCGGCTTACTGCTTTCCGGATTTCAATTTGCCCGCGCAGTAACTTATGCGGGTTTAACAGCATTACAGCGGGCCACTCGCGCTCGGGTTCAATATGAACGCGGTCTTGAAACGGCACGGCTCGCTACGGGCGGGGAAGCGCGCCAGCCGGGTTTTTGGGATAGAGGAGCCAATAGATTTGTTATAAGGGATATTACCAAGCGAGCGATCAGCGATTATTTACGCGGGATAAGCGGCGTAGTTTCTGATTTATTTTCAGGCCGACGAGTTTCTAAAACTGAATGGGCGCAAAGAAAAATGTCTTTTGGCAAGGCCTTGGGTACAACCATGATTTTTGCTGGGTTGGCCAGTTTAACGCACGCGGAAATCAGTGAGTCTGGTTTTAGTCCGCAAGCGCAAATTGACCGAGTTTTGGACGCTATGGAAAAACAGGGTGTTGCCGCAACCATTGGTAATAATTATTTGCATAATATTGAGCAGTTGTCTTTTGGCCTGATTCGCTTTGGACACGGTGGCGCTTTAGCTGTGGCCGAGCATCCGGATCAGGGTTTAGCCAAACCTGCGCACGCGGCCGAGGCGCCGCCGGTTACGCCGGAAACAGTTGAAACCGATTTTTTCAAAGCTCATCCCGAGTACCAGCGTCTTGAAGCGCAAGGGTTGATTGATGTAAAGGGTCATGCGGACGGGCATGTAAGTGTGGAGATAAAATTGGGAGTGCACGAAGGCGGATATCGCTACGCGCAGCAAGCTCTGCGCGATTTAACCGTGCAAGAATTGCCTATCCACGGGGATAAATTTACCACTTTAGATGCGACGCATGTGGAAAATACCTTGGCTAATTTGAATTTACTGTTGAAAGGCAAAGATTTGCGCTTTTTTGACGCGGATCAGCTTGATGGCGTTGCGCATGTGGCGGCGGGCAAGTTGATTATTGATGACTACGCGAAGTTTCATGCGCTGATGCAGGAAACACTGCTTAAGCATTCTGGCACAATAATCACCGCAGAAAATTTAGGCCGCCACGTTGAGGCCGTAGCCACAGTGGATAATACCTCGGACGCGCATTGGCAGCATGATTTGGATATGAAGACCGGAGTAGCGGAGGAGGGCGTCGCGGGCCATGTGGCGGAACACCTGGATCACAAATTTATTCATCAGGCCGAAATTCAAGTTGCGGAGCATAGTATAGCGGATTTGGGCATTGAAGGTGCGCGAGTGGATGCGGCGCACGTTATAGATGAAGATAGTTTTCAAATTCAGGTTGGCGGGCAGACAATCTATGTTGAGGCTGGACAAGCCGTGGCAATTAGCGGAACCGGATATCATGATGCTCTAAGTGCTCCAGTGGCGCTAGACAATGCTTATGCCGGAGCGTCTTTAACAGAGGCGCTGGACAGGGCACAGCAGGCGCATGCGGCGCCCGTGGCTAAGGTTGCGGAGGGTTTATCATTGGCGGATTTGAATCGAGAGCTTACTCAATTGGAACAACCCTTCCAAGGCGCGGGATTAAAATGGGTGAGCGTTTTACCATCAGAAGGTCACGACAATTTTATGCTCCGCTTTAGGGATCAGTACGGAGATTTCCATAAAGTACTCATTAATGCCCAAGAAGGAAAAATCACTAGCGTTGATGGTAAAGAATTGTCTGCCGCTGTTGATCTCCAAAGTTATGCCCGATCTTTGACTGAAGGCTTAAAGCCCCATAGTCTAGTAGACCTGTTAAACCGCGATATTAGGCATGGCGGCATTGTAGACAATGACGGAGATGTGCATTTTGGGCGGGTACGATTTGAGCAGTCCTGGCTGCGCGAGGCATCCAGTCAGCATGTTGATGCATTTGTGGGCAAACATGAATGGGGAGTAATCGTGGGAGCAAAAGCTGAAGCGTATCAAGCTTTAGCCAATCATCTGCGCGATCATCCCGACTCAAATGCCACGAGTGTTGGCGATTATCTATTCAGGCGCGCGGCTGATTTGATGGAAAAGGGCATCGCGCCGGCAGTGCGAGAGGGAATTAGGTGAACATAAAAAGAGAACGCCTCTAATTTTGCAGCAAAATTTAGAAGTGTTCTCTTTTTACAGTCGCGCAATCAGGCGCCTTTATCAGTAATCCGCGGTTGCTCTTCCAGTTTGAGCATTTTAATTTTTTCCTCGTGATATTTGCGGTCTCCTTCCACGAGCTCCATGATTTTGCGCGCGGCCTCATTGGGATTGGGAATGTTGTCAAAATGAAATTCGCCATGTTCCAGCCCGGCAGTTTCCACATGTAAATCGCCATAATGAAAAAGCATCTGAATAGGCCCTTTAACTACAGTGCGCACATCTTGGACTTGATAAAGCCGGGCTTGAGCCACAGTGCGGTGAAAAAGGCCGCGTTGCACAATGGCAATGACCCGCTCATTAGTAACAATCCAGACATCCAGAAAGAAATCCGTGAAGTTTGTAAAAAATAAAAGCAGGGCAAAAAGATACCACGCGCTTCCGCCCAAGATAAAAATCATGGGAAGCCATTGTGTGGCCAAAAGTGTCGGTTCAAATTTTTGGATAAGGAAATAGCCGGCAATCGGAAGCGCGCCGAGGAATACAAACAGGGCTACTTGCGGCACAAAAGTAACCCAATCGCGCTTTAAGATAAGCACGATTTTTTCGTATTCTTTGGGAGTGGGTAAAAGGCGCTGGAAAATTTTAGCGATGTTCATCCCGTTAGAAGCAGGTCGCGGTCGTGCTACCCTGCTGGTTAATGTTTATGCAATACGTCGTGTGTTTTTTATATGATAGTTTTTTGGATAACGCGACCGCGGCTTCTAACGGGATTCATAGCGAGTCGGGGAGCGATAGGTCCGGGCGGCCAAGTGTAAAAATAGGCTGGCTCCAATCAAACTGCGGGAGCTGCTGCAGTGTCCAAAAGATTATAATGATAACAATGCCGTAGTATAAGAAAGAAAATAACGCCGATTGAAAAGTCCAGAATCCATAATGCAGGATGTGGTAGAGATTAAAAAGCGAGAATAAAACCGTAACGCCGACAAAAATCGCCCAGAGGATTAAAATTGACCAGAGAGGAATAATCATATCAAAACGCCGGGCTTTTTAACACCTAGATGTTCGTAGGCTTTGGTTGTGGCGACGCGTCCCCGCGTCGTGCGATCTAAAAATCCGAGTTGCAAAAGATATGGTTCATAAATCTCTTCAATGGTGGCTTCTTCTTCGGCCGTGGCCGCGGCAAGGGTATTTAATCCGACCGGGCCGCCGTTAAATTTTTCAATAATGGTAGTAAGCAAGCGGCGATCAATCTCATCAAGGCCGTGCAAATCAACATTAAGATATCCCAGAGCTTCGAGCGCAAGATCGCGGGTGATCAATGCGGTTGTGACTAAGTCACTAGGCGCTTGTGACTTAGTCACGGGCGATCTCACCTGCGCAAAGTCGCGCACGCGCCGCAAAAGCCGGTTAGCTACGCGCGGAGTGCGGCGGCTACGGCTGGCAATTGCTTTCAGGGATTCTGGTTCAGCTTTAACATTCAAGAGTTTTGCGCTGCGGTCAAGGATTTTTTCAATATCCTCTTCAGTATAAAAATTCAAATGATAAGTTGCGCCAAAGCGGTCGCGCAAAGGTGAAGAGAGCAGGGACATGCGGGTTGTGGCTCCAATTAAGGTAAAACGGGGGAGATCCAAACGCAGGGTGCGCGCGGCCGGGCCCTTGCCAACAATAAGATCAAGCGCGTATTCTTCCATGGCCGAGTACAGCACTTCTTCCACAGATTTATTTAGACGATGAATTTCATCAATAAACAAAACGTCATTGTGCGCGAGATTGGTTAAAATTGCCGCAAGATCGCCCACCCGCTCAATCGTCGGCCCGGCTGTCGTGCGGATAGCAGAATTCATTTCCGCGGCAATGATATGGGCGAGCGTGGTTTTTCCGAGTCCCGGATTGCCGTAAAGCAAAACATGCTCGATCGGTTCTTTGCGCTGTTTAGCCGCGCCCATTAAGATATTAAGATTCTCCTTGATCTCGCGCTGTCCGACAAATTCGTGAATTGTGCGCGGACGCAAAGTATAGTCCAGAACTTGATCATCTTTTACTTCGGCAGTTGGAGCGATAATACGTTCTTCCATAGCTTGATGTAAATGCCCGGGGAGGGATTCGAACCCTCAACCCTGTTAAGGGCACGGATTTTAAGTCCGCTGTGTAAACCATTCCACCACCCGGGCGCATTTTCTGTAGACAAGTCTTGTGTTCAAATCTTAACACAGCTTATTCAGGCTTGTAAAATGAGCTGGGCCTTTTTAACACAATCGCGGGCAGTCTCTTCGGGGATGTTGGATTTTTGGGCCACAAGACTCGGATCCGCCGTGGCTAAGTCATGGAGGAGCACAAAACCACCATCAATCAGACTCTTTTCAGTATTATGTTCTAGCTGCGGCAAAAGAGTGATGGGATACAAGCCTTTGTCATCAATCCAAGCCGGCAAAGGCCGCTCTTTGGGATGATTCCAAGAAAGCATTACCATGTTTTTGCAGTGTCCGTATTGGATTGAGTCATGCGAAAAGCGGGAGTTCGTAACAATCCAGCACTCCTCAATATGCGGACACTTGCCAATTGCCGAGCCATCTACCAGATCCAAAAATCGCGCCCAAGTGGACATTGTATCTTTGATGCTGATGAATATTCCGATCTCGTGCCGGAGTTTGCATTCAATCATCGCCGCACGCCCATCTTTAACGGCCAGCACATCAACCTCATGGGTCGTGCAGGCGCCTTGCAGGATCGGTGGAAGTTCCGTATTATATCCGTACGCCGCGAGCACTCGCGCGATATATTTTTCAAAATCGTATCCCAATGGCCCAAGTTTAATAATGGCGTCCTTAAGATTCAACCGCGCCGCCACCGGAGGATGCTCTTTGGAAATTATACCCTGCACTATCTCGTAAATTTCCTTGGTCGTCATGCCGTCTTTTGCTTGCTGTTTCACCTCTTGGCCCACCACTTCGCATAGTTGTGCCGATGCCCCCGCGCGCCTGCAAGCGTGTTTCACTTTTTCAATATTAAGCAGCTCCTTTTGGCCGGTTGATTTGGTAATGGTAATAGGCATATAAGCTTCAGTGATAGCCCTCTCTTAAGATTAAGAGAGGGTGGGGTGAGTTATGAGTGGCTCGAGGAATTTAAAATTACTTTTTCTTTAATCCTTTCAATGTTTTTAAGAATTTTTCGCACGGCAAGGTATTTAGCACATCCTTTGCCGTGGCCCAACCTCGCCGCGCTTGTGCGACTCCTAAATCCAAAAACTTAAAATGCAAAGTGGAATGGGCATCCGAGTTTATTATAAGTTTCACGCCCGCCTCAATGGCTTTGCGAATGTGCGCGTCTTTTAAATCAAGGCGATCCGGATAAGCATTGGCCTCAAGTGCGACTCCATAAAGGCTGGCGGCGCGGACGATTTTATCTATGTTTACGGCATACGGTTCGCGTTTTTGAATTACGCGTCCAGTGGGATGAAAAAGGATATTTACGAGTGGGTGTTTTATGGCGCGGATAATGCGCTCGGTTTGGTCCTGTTCTGATAGTGTGAAGTGTGAATGCACTGCCACGCAAATGATGTCCAATTTGCGCAGTGCCTCATCGGCAATATCAAGTTTTCCATCTTTAAACACATTGACCTCCGCGCTTTTAAGAATCTGGAATCTGGAACCATTAATATGAAATCTGGCGTTGATTTTATTAATTTCACGCGCCTGTCGTGCCAGTCCTTTTTCATCCAATCCTCCGGTCATAGCCAGCGCGCGCGTATGATCCGTAATGGCTATATATTCCAGTCCGGCATCCGCCGCGGCCTGCGCCATAACCTCAATTGTATCATGCCCATCAGTCCAATTTGTTTGCACTTGTAAATCGCCGCGGATTGATCCGTAGGATATTAAATCTGGTAATCCACCGCGGGCTTGCCCGCCTAACTTTTTCCTTTGCTGAAGGAAATTTTGGCGGGCCGCTTCAATCTCGCCCGATGCCGTGCGCAACTCTGGCGGAATCAAAACCAGTCCCAGCGCGTTATACACTTCTTTTTCTGTTTTTCCAGCAATCCTCACCCATTTTTCATTTTTCATTTTCAATTTTATATTCTTAAACACCCCATACTCATTGAGTTTTAATCCTTTAGCAATAGCGATTTTGCGCGTTAAAACATTATGATCCTTTGAACCAGTAAAATATTGCAATGCCGCGCCATAAAATTTTTCCGGCAGTACGCGTACATCCGCTTGAATCCCGGTACTTAAGCGCACCATAGATTTAGTTTTGCCATGGGCCAGCACTTCCGCTACCTCTGGCATGTTTACAAAAGTTTCCATGACCCTTTTTGTGACCTGGTCACGTGATATTGGTTTCACACTTACCAAAATGTCAATATCGCCGATGGTTTCTTGTCTGCGGCGGTATGAACCGGCTGTGGTAACCTGTCCGACTCCGGGCATTTGTTTTAAACGTTCCTCAATTGTGTGTACGAGCTGGTCAATATAACCGAGTAAAAATCGGCCCGTAGATTTTTTAAGAAATTCAATACCGCGCACAATTTTTTCTTCGCTTTTTTCGCCAAAGTGCGAGAGAGCGCGGATTTTATGAGTCTTAGCCGCACGTTCTAGATCCGCAAGATTTTTAATGCGCAGTTTTTCGTAAAGGGTTTTAATTGATTTTGGTCCCAAGCCTTCAATACCAGTAAGCTCGTCCAGTTTGACCGGAATCTTTTTCTTTAAACGTTTGTATTCCGGAAAAGTTCCTTTTTTAAGAAGCAGTTCAATATGGGCTGCAAGGCCTTCGCCAACATTGGGAATACTGCGCAGCGCTTCTGCGCCGCCCTCTTGGTATAAATCAGCCACCTCGCGATCAAGAGCCTCAATGCTTAAGGCGACTTTTTCATACGCGCGCGGCTTAAACGGCACGCCTTCCATGTCATAATAGGTGGCCACCTCATTAAGCACGCGGGCAATATCGTGATTGGATAGCGTTCGAGTAGGCATAATAATGATTAACTCCATCATATCAAAAAATCCGCTGTTTTGCACGGCTCGCGTTTGTGTTAAAATGGGTGAGTGAGAAGCTTAAAGATATGCAATACAATAAACTCGTGCGCGATAAAATCCCTGCAATCATAACAAAGCAAGGCCTGACGCCGATAACGCATGTGGCCGACGCGGAAGAATATTACCAAAAGTTAAAGGAAAAACTTCAGGAAGAAGTGGAGGAATTTTTAAAAGAAAGTAACGAAGAAGAGCTAGCGGATATTTTAGAGGTAATTTACTCTATTTGCGAGTTTAAAGAGATTGATAAGGCGAATTTGGAATCCAGGAGACTAAATAAGGCAGAGAAGCGCGGCGGATTTAGGGAAAGAGTTATACTTGAGGAAACGCGGTAATGGCCCCCGTGATGCGTTAGCAATATAAGGTCAGCTTCGTTTATCCACACGCAAATACAGGACAGTCGTGCTAAAATATATATTAGCTTATGTCTGTAAAATCATCAGATCCATCTGCCGCCGGTGCGCAGGGCAATCAACACGAGACCGTGTCAGAGGTTTCAGCAAGGCGGGCTCGCCATAAAATTATCCGTTCGGTTGAAGCTCGTTTGAATAAACGGCGTGCTTTGAGCGAAAAATTTGCCGATGCGCTGGTAAGTATGCTGGGAAACATCAAGGCGATTGTAGCGCATGCTGTGATTTTCATATTTTGGATCGCCATAAATACCGGCCTTGTCTTGGGGATCAAACCCTTTGATCCGTTTCCTTTTAATTTTCTAACGATGATAGTCTCGCTCGAGGCTATTTTCCTTTCGATTTTTGTTTTGATCAGCCAAAACCGCGAATCAAAAATCAGCGATCTGCGTGAAGAAATAGATATTCAGGTTAATATGATTGCTGAACAAGAGATCACTAAAATTATTCATTTACTCGCTTCCTTGATGAAGCATTTGAAGGTTCCGTATGAACAAGACCCCGAGCTAAAGCGTATGATGCAGCCTTTAAATACGGATGAAATTGAAAAAGAACTTGAACGTCAGCTTAATCTGCCGCATCTATAGTGTTTTTGGTGTTCCAATTGACAACATGTATATCAAAAACTGCCTACCAAAAGGCAGCCAGTCTTTGAAATGCGGGTAGGCGGAATCGAACCGCCGACTCCTGCTTGGCAAGCAAACGTTTTACCACTAAACTATACCCGCTCTAATACTGCTCTTCGTAATTCTTTCTGCATCAGATTAATCCACACTAAAATTTTTTCTTTCAATTCTCTATTACTTACATAGATCATGCAAATTCCATTTGGAGAACTTCTCTTTTTTGTACGTCCCTGAATGTACTGTGTTTTATAAAACTGCGATAGATGAATAGATGTTACATTACTCCAAAATTTTTTGCAAGTCAACGTATTCTGCAGCGTAAAATGACACCGTGAGCCTATTGATTCTGCAATGGGAAAATGACACCGAAAATAACTTGAAAAATCTGATAAAATGAAGGAATTAAAGCATTTAATCCTTAATCCTCATT
>Ga0209211_10002560_pt1 | contig 31087 bp, 29 predicted proteins | sample RifGroA2_FD_183992 | JGI IMG/M metagenome (GOLD analysis project Ga0209211, IMG submission 183992) | Groundwater microbial communities from Rifle, Colorado, USA - Groundwater A2 (SPAdes) (version 2) | ecosystem: Environmental > Aquatic > Deep subsurface > Groundwater | place: Rifle, Colorado...
AGATATCGGAGAGCCGGATGCGGGAAATTCGCTTGTCCGGTTCAATCGGGGGTTTCAGATATTATTTACAAACTTTAATATTTAGGAATCTACCATGAAGCTGAAATTTTTCGTATATTGTCCTGATGAAAAAAATTTGATAGACGAAATTATAAAGGCCGCATCAAAAGAGGGTGCCGGGATATACGGAAATTATTCGGAAGTAGCATTTATTACTCATGGTGAAGGCAATTGGATGTCTAATGAGGGAGCCAATCCTTTAGAAGGAAAAGTAGGGGAAGTGACAAAGTCACAAGTGGCAAGAATAGAAATGAGCTGTGAAGAAGAAAAAGCTAAGGATATTGATCAGGCAATAAAAAAAGTCCATCCATGGGAACGGGTAGACATTGAATATGTTCCTATCAAAGAAATATGAATCTATTTTGTTTTACTCCTTACGAATTACTTGCAGAAATTCTTTTAGTCCCGATATTTTTCGTTTATCTTGTCCTGCTTTATATAATAAGCCTCAAATTATTCGTAAAATACCTTATAAAACCGCGGAAATTACTCCTTCTTATCTTTGGACTAATCACATTTAACGTCCTTTTAATTCTAATTGATTTATTCTCGGGCTGGAAACTTTTTCCGTTTCCGAGAGTCTATCCCTGCCAAAACCTGTTTATGCTATGAGTGTCCGTATAAATCTTCCAGCTCTTTGACTCCTCCGAAAGCAACTCTGTCCAGGATTGTGTCTTTCATTCCCATCATTCTTGCCGGAGTAATTACAAATTCGCCATATTTGTCATTTATTTTATCCGTAGCTTCTGATACTTTTTTCTTTTTGGATGAAAGATCGTAAAATAAGTCAAGTTGTTCCGGTTCTGTGGGGACAAGGTAAAAACAACTAACAGCTAACTGACTCACCTTTTTTCTTTCTGGTTGATTGTTAAATATTAATATAGCCTTGATATATAAATCGGTAGTTGTATAAAGAGGAGTCCGGAAAGTTTTACTTTGGTGCCAATAAGTGTGATCATTATAAACACAAGATACGTGGACTCCGTAAGCAACGTTTTCTGATCTCCTGAGCCTTCTGCCCGTTTTTTCGCATAGCTTCATAAGCATTGGGTATAGCTCTTGGGGGTCACTGGTATGCCTTTGTAAGGCATACTGGTGGCCATAGCTTTTCCTTGAGAAATCAACAGCATCAATTTCCCATCCACGAAGTCTTAAATACCAATAGTAACCGCAGATACTTTTAAAGACCTGATGTTGCAGAGTCTCGCATTTTGCCTGTAAAAATTCCAAAGGTGTGGATATTCCGTAAGCATTAAGCCTCGCCTGGAAACGGGTATTTATACCGCAAAGGTCAATCAAATTCACTTTTCCGTATACTTCCTCCAGATTTTCGTAAGTAATCACGTCAAGTCCGTCAGGTTTATGAAGCGAGGCGCCGAGTTTAGCCAGAAAGCGATTGGGGGCAATTCCAATGCTGCACGAAATCCATTCCCCGATTTCTTTTCTCATCCGCCTTTTGATTTCCCTACCGATCTCTACAAGTCCTCTTTTTATAGCCGGAACATTGTTGAAATCGATGACAGCTTCGTCAATAGATTTGGGGGTGACATTCGGGGAATAGTCGCGGAAAATTTTACAGAATTTCTGATGGATATCTCTGTATTTAGGAGGATCAGGTGTTCTTATTATCACATTTTTATAAATAAGCCTGGCATCCCGGACCTGCATCCCAACTTTAATCCCCAGTTTTTTGGCTTCAATTGAGGGGGAAATGACGCAGCTGTTAGGGGAATTGTAAGCGGCAACACAAAGGGGTTTATCTCGAAGAAGGGGATTGGCCTGCTGTTCGGCTGTGGCAAAACAGGAATTGAGGTCTATATGCATGATAGTCGGGACATTTCTGTTAATCGGCAAGTCCATCTGATATCTCCTCAAGTGTCCAATGCAGATTATCAGTATCCAATCGAAGACGAAAAGCTATACTGTCATTGGAAACCGCAAATATGTGTAATAATTTATTGCCCTCTTTTACTTTGTGGTGGTAGCCGATTTTAGTGATCTCGTAAACCCTGCCTTGCCATTTCACCTTTTTAGGGATGACCAGGCCCTGAACTTGATCGTAGACGGTCACAACGCTTATTTTTTCATTAATGGTCTCATTCATAAATTATTTTAGAATTATAAAATCTCGTGGACGAATTTTTTCAACATTCACACTGTTATCTGACCCCCCTTTCTTTCCGGCCAAGTGGAAAGTCTGTGCCAATTCGGACATTACAGCATTGAGTTCGTTTCAAAAATTGTTCACTTCGATTTTCTTGAAGTTAGTGATATTTGCGTATAACAGAAACAACGGTGCCAAAGATTGTCAGGTTTTCTTTCGGATAAATCGGTGAGTAGTTGCGATTTGCCGGCATGAGATACACCTTACCGTCTTTTCTTTGGAAATATTTGAGAGTAAATTCATTATCTATGTAGGCTACGATGACATCCCCTTCTTTGGGTTCTTTATCTTTCTCTATTACGACCAGATCTCCGTGATTGATGCCTGCCTCGATCATGGAGTCTCCCGAAACTTTAAGGAGGTATGATTTTTCGGGATCATTTACCAGATAATTTTCCAAAGACATCGTATCCAGAAGTTGTTCCTCGGTAGATGCAGGGGTTCCGGCCTTAATACTTCCTAAAAGGGGAAGATCGGGCATGAGATCGCGGGGGATGAGTTTGCCTTTGCTGTCTTTTTCCAAAACTCCAGCCTGGATAAGTTTTTTGGCAAGTTCAAATGAGGCCTTTTTGGAGTGGAAGCCGAAAAGAAGAGATATTTCTGAGTAGGTAGGGAGTCTTCTTTGGGTGTAAAAAAATTTTCTGATTTTTCTTGTTGCGTCTTTGATGTCCATCAGCACTATCTTAGTAAACGATCGTTTACCTGTCAAGATGGCAATAATTATTATCAGATTCACACGGATCGTTTATCCTGGTATCACAGTAACTGACTATATTAAGAAAATGATGCAAACAAAGTTGCCTCCTTCTGTCATAGGGGAACAGTCAGTAAGCGGTGATATGCCTGATCCCGAGTCTGATGATGATACTTTGGAAAATGAGCATGAAGTAGGGTTGAAGTTAAATGAAGACGAAGAACACCCTAAACCGTTGGATTTGGCCGGTGATATGAATAAGGCCGAAGAATATCACAAACGACACTAAATTACCTCGGCAAAGTCAAAACGTTGCCCGGATGGATCAGTCCCGGATCGGAGAGGTTGTTTGCCTTGGCGATTCTGGTCCAGGCAAAGCCGTCCCCATATGATTTTACAGCAATTTTCCATAGGGTATCCCCTTTTACTACCGTATATGATTGCGGTTCAATAACGGCAGGTTTTTCGGTAATTTCTTCCTCTGGAGCTGGAATGATCACGTCGGCATCAGGAATTTTCAATTCCAGATCGGAATGAATTATTCCGGGATCAGAAAGATTATTAGCTTTTGCTATGGTTATCCAATTGTATCCTGAGTGATAATATCGTTCCGCTATCATCCAGAGGGTTTCGCCTCTTTTTACTTTATGAATAGTAGGGACTACATTTACCAAAACCGCCTCTTTTCTTTCGGACTGATTTTCAGTCTTTGCTGCTTGTTCTGAGACTTTACCCTTATCTGTTTTCGGACCCAGAAAGTTAAAGGCAAGCATTCCGACAAGAACTACTACAATAATTCCCAATGCCATAGATATATAAGACTCGGTACTTTTCAAACTGCTTGAGATATTTTTCCACATAATTAAAATCCTTTCAGGGCAGAAGAAATTTGTAGGCAGGAATATTTTAATTTATAGAATGAAGACAGTTAAATTAGTCTGATGTCACTTCGACTATTATGTTGGCGGGGCCGACGAGACTCGGACTCGCGACCTGTCCGATGTCCATCGGACCGCTCTAACTATAAATCAAGGTTCTGTTTTTTTGCGGGGCCGACGAGACTCGGACTCGCGACCTCTTCCGTGACAGGGAAGCGCTCTAACCAAACTGAGCTACGACCCCAGCTTAATAAATCCGTCTTTAATTATCTTTTCAATAATTGTTCTGCTTTTAAGTTTTTTCAATTTATACTCAATTCGTCTAGCTTCAATTATTGATGCAAATTCTTGCCTGAATACTACTTTAAAAGGTTTTATTAACTTCGTATATTTAGACTTTCCACTTTGATGCTCAATTATTCTTCTATTAAAGTCAGATGTAGAACCGATGTAATATCGCAAGTTTACCAGAGATTGTAAAATATAGACAGTTCCGCTCATAACTCGCGACCTGTCCGATGTCCATCGGACCGCTCTAACCAAACTGAGCTACGACCCCAAATTGATTTTCGTTTCAACAGATAATATCAGATAGCATGCTAGCCGTCAATGATTCGTTGTAATATAATATTGTGATGATAAGCAATAAAGAGATTGCGAGAATCCTTAGAAATGTGGCAGTTTGTTACGAACTGACGGAGGAAAATCCATTCAAAATAATTGCCTATAATAAAGCTGCAGATGAAATAGAAAATTTAAATATAGAAGCTTACGACCTCTGGCGTGAGGGAAAACTAAAAAAAGTTCCGGGAGTTGGTCCTTCGATCCATTCACATCTGGAAGAAATATTTAAAAAAGGAAAGTCGAAGCATTTTGAAGAAGTTTTCTCCAAAGTCCCCGCTTCGATCTTTCCTATCCTTGAGTTACAGGGAGTGGGACCAAAAAAGGCATACAAATTGGTGACAGAGCTTCATCTTACAAATCCTGAAACTGCAGTAGACGATCTCAAAAAGGCGGCAGATGAAGGAAAAATAGCTCCGCTTAAAACCTTCGGGGAAACTTCACAAAAGGACATACTAGAAGCAATCGGGTTTTATAAAAGAAGAAAAGGAAGCATGCAAAGAATGCCTCTTCCTTACGCTTATAAGACAGCCCAAACCCTGATGGATTATCTGAAGGAAATACCGGAAGTGGAGAAAATTGAAACTACGGGCAGTCTCAGGAGGATGGTTTCGACTATAGGAGATATAGATATTGCTGTAGCTACAAGAAATCCGGAAAAGGTAGTTAAGCACTTTGTAAACTATTCAGGAAAGTTAAAGCTTATTGAACAGGGACCATCGGGAGCCTCGATTATATTAAACAATGGAAAACAGGTGGATCTGCGTGTTTGTCTACCTCAGACATTCGGTTCGATGTTGCAGTATTTTACAGGAAGTAAGAATCATAATATTCATTTAAGAGAGTATGCCTTAAAGAAAGGATTATCCCTTTCGGAGTATGGGATTAAACCTTTAAAAAAGCTTCAAAGCTTCAAAGACCCAAAGCTTCAAAGATATAACAGGAAATTGGGACTATATGAATTTCAGGAAGAAAAAGATTTCTATGAGGCACTGGGGATGGAGTGGATTACACCGGAACTGAGGGAAGATAGGGGAGAGATAATAGCCAGCATAAATCACAAATTACCCCGGTTAGTTACGATCAAAGATATAAAAGGAGATCTTCAAATCCATAGCAGTTATAATCTGGAACCAAGTCACGATCTAGGAAAAAATAGTATGGAAGAAATCGCCCAGCGGGCAAAAGAATTAGATTATGAGTACGTTGCTTATACGGATCATAATCCCGGTATTTCGAATCACTCAGAATCTAAAATAAATAGTATCATGAAAAGAAGATTCAATTACATTGAACAACTCAAAGAGTCAATAAAATCTGTTCGAATACTAAATATGCTCGAAGTTGATATTGTGGGCAATGGAACACTTTCTTTACCCAATCAGTCTTTTGACTTTGTTGATGCTGTTTTGGTCGGAATACATAGTAGTTTTGAGATGACCAGGGATGAAATGACTAAGCGGATAATCAAAGGTCTTTCCCACCCTAAAGCGAAAATATTAGCTCACCCCACATCGAGAATAATCAATCAAAGAGATCCTGTAGATGCAGATTGGGAAAAAATATTCAAATTCTGCCGTCAACAGGGAAAAGCAGTGGAAATAAATGCTCATCCCAACAGACTGGATTTGGACAGTACACTTATAATCGAAGGCAAAAAAATCGGAGTAAAATTTTCGCTTGGTACAGACAGTCATGATACAGAAACAATGGGGTTTATGCATTATGGGGTGACGTTTGCCAGGAAAGGATGGTTGACACGTGGTGACATTTTGAATTGTATGGACTATAATAAATTACTTGAATGGTTACATCGTTAATAAGTTAAATTAGGAGGTAAAGTTTATGAATCCATTTCTTATTGCAGGGGTATTGATATTAATTCTGGTGGTTTTTATATGGTCACTATACAACGGTTTAGTTACCAGTAAAATGCGGGTGAAAGAAGCTTGGAGCGGGATCGATGTACAACTTAAAAGGAGAACCGACCTTATACCAAATTTGATAGAGACAGTAAAAGGTTATGCTAAGCATGAAAAAGAAGTATTTGAAAATGTGACGAAAGCAAGAGCTGCTTTGATGTCGGCTGGTGGACCCCACGATAAGGCTAAGGCTGAAGGAGAGCTGACAGGAGCACTGAAAAGTCTATTTGCAGTAGCTGAAGCGTATCCAGAGCTGAAAGCCAGTGAAAACTTTGTCCAGTTACAAAAAGAATTGGGAGACACAGAAGATAAGATAGCCTATGCCAGGCAATTTTATAATACTTCCGTTCTGGATTATAATACCCGAATAAAAGTATTCCCGGCCGTTCTTTTTGCCGGTTCTTTGGGATTTACAGATGAAGAGTTCTACGAAGCAGAAGAAGGAGAGCGGAAAAAGGTAGAAGTAAAATTTTCATGAATGTATATTCACAGGTACAATCAAATAGGACCAGAACATACATAATAATGGCTTTGTTTATGGTCTTTATCGCAACCGTTGCCTATATATTCGGGCAGGGTAGCGGTGAGGGTCTCAGTTGGGCAGGTTTGGCACTGATTGTAAGCGGATTAATGAACTTGGGTAGCTACTGGTGGGGAGATAAAATGGAAGCAAGCCGAAAGGATAATTTTGATTTCTATACTGTAGCTGAGAACTTGGCAATTGCGGGAGGCATACCTAAACCAAAACTGTATGTGATAGATGATACCGCACCCAATGCATTTGCCACCGGTCGTGATCCTTCTCATGCAGTGGTCTGTGCAACAACCGGACTTCTGGATAAATTGGACAGAAGAGAATTGGAAGGAGTTATCGCGCATGAACTTTCTCATGTAAAAAACTATGACACGAGACTTATGAGTATTGTAGCCATATTAGTCGGATCGATAGCATTTTTGGCTGACTGGTTCATGAGATCTCTTTGGTGGGGGAGGGGAAGAGACAGAGAAGACCGCGGTTCTTCTTCATCAATTTTCCTAATTTTAGGAATTGTTTTGGCAATATTATCTCCTATTATTGCCACAATAATACAACTTGCTATATCCAGAAGAAGAGAATTCCTGGCAGATGCATCAGGAGCCTTGCTTACTCGAAATCCAGATGGTCTTGCCCGAGCCTTGGAGAAAATTTCAGGAGATAAGGAAGTGCTTGAGGCAGCGACGAATGCAACAGCCCATTTATACATAGTAAATCCATTTAAAGGAAAAAATTTCGGAGCATGGTTTGCCGGTCTTTTTGATACACACCCGCCTCTTGCCGAAAGAATAAAAATCCTGCGTTCAATGTAAGATGAAGATCTTACCCATTTTAATACTAACTAAATTCGTATCCTTCGTGAGTCGTTTTCTGCGTATGGGTGCCGGGGCTACCTGGCCGGGGGAGTTGGCATTACGATTTAATCCTGATATTTTATCTGATTTTACAGCTGGCCAGGAAGTGATTGTATTGGTAGCAGGTACAAACGGTAAAACAACAACATCCAAGATGATGAGGGAGATCATGGAAGGAAATGGGAGAAAGGTAATTCATAATGATTCAGGGGCGAATTTGGTTAACGGTCTGGTTTCGGCATATATTAAATCCAGTAATCTTTTGGGAAATACGCGATCGAAATATTCTGTATTTGAAGTTGACGAGAATGCTTTCCCGAATGTTATATCAAAAGTCAAAAATCAAAAGTCAAAAGTACAAATCAAAAATCAAAAGTTAATTATTATACTTTTGAATTTATTCAGGGATCAGCTCGACAGGTATGGGGAGGTGGATTCTATTGCGAGAAAATGGAAAGAATCTTTAAAACAATTAAAAAGTGATGATTTAGCTATACTTAATGCCGATGATCCGCAAATTGCTGCAATCGGGAAAGAACTTCAAAGCAATGTTTTGTATTTTGGTGTAGACGACCAGAAAGAATTTCTGAAGCATAATGAGCATGCTACTGATTCTACTTTTTGTCCGAACTGCGGGTATAAATTATATTATGAGGGGAGATACTTTTCTCATATAGGAATTTGGAAGTGTGTAAATTGCGGGTTGGGGAGGCCTGAAATTACTTCGGTAAGCGCCTCTTCTCCTCTTCCCGGACTTTATAACAGGTATAATACTTTTGCCGCTTATTTAGCCACAAAAAATCTGGGAATTGATGAAAAAGATATTAAAGATATTCTGGATAAATTCCAGCCTGCATTCGGCAGACAGGAAGAGTTTGATGTTGACGGGAAAAAGATGAAGATATTTCTGGCAAAAAATCCGGCGGGCTTTAATGCGAACCTGAAAACGATTATAGATTTAAAGGCCAAATCAATACTTCTGGTATTAAACGATCGTATTCCTGATGGCCACGACATTTCATGGATCTGGGATGTGGATTTTGAGACGCTTCAACCTGAAGTCAATATTACTGTAAGCGGTGACAGAGCGTGGGATATGGGACTGCGGATAAAATATGCTGACTTAAATCAAAATGCAAAAATCAAAATGCCCTCCAAAATTTCTGATGAAATTTTACAGGATAAACAAAATGACAATTCAAAAGTTAAAATTTACGAGGAATTGAAGCAAGCTATTACTAAAGCATTAGATGGTTTAAAAAGCGGGGAAACCTTATATATATTACCTACCTATTCCGCGATGTTGGATGTGAGGAAGATTTTGACGGGAAGAAAAATATTATGAAGACTCAAAGATTCAAAGACTCAAAGCTTCAAAGAAATAATAAGGATTTACAACTTACGATTGGTTGGCTTTATCCGGAGTTAATGTCTACTTATGGAGACCGGGGGAATGTGATTTGTTTGACAAAAAGGTGTCAGTGGAGAGGGGTTGAAGTGAAAGTGGAAAGAATTGAATTTGAGACTAAGGATGAAATATTAAAAAGTTGTGATTTAATACTCGGTGGAGGAGCTCAGGACAGACAGCAGACTCTGGTCATAAATGATTTGAAGAAAAATAAAGGCAAGGCAATGAAAGAAATGTTTGAAAGAGGTGTTCCAGGCCTGTTCGTATGTGGATCTCCTCAGCTTTTGGGTCACTATTACATGACAGGAGACGGAGAGAAATTGGATGGACTTGGAATTTTTGATTTTGTAACCAAACATTTCGGACATGACAAACCAAGGTGTATTGGAAATACGGTTGGATTATTGAACTTAGAACTGGAAACCAAGAACCAAGGACAAAGGAAAACGATTGTGGGGTTTGAGAATCATGGGGGGAGGACGTATCTGGGGAAAGTGCAGCCCTTTGCAAAGGTGATGAAAGGAAACGGAAACAACGGAGAAGACGGAACGGAAGGGGCAATATTTAACAATGTTATAGCATGTTACTTCCACGGGCCCTTGCTTCCGAAAAATCCGCATGTAGCTGATTGGTTGATTACAAAATCCTTACAGGTGAAGTATAAGACTGAGATTCGACTTACAGAATTGGATGATACATTAGAATGGCAGGCGCATAATTTTTTGCTGAAAAGAGCGGGTGTGATCTAATATATTTAGTTATGGAAAAAAGCTTCGGATAAAGCTAAAATTAAATTAATGAGCAAAACAAATCTGACTATTGACGAAGTTAAACATGTGGCGAAACTGGCAAAGCTTGGTCTTACTGACCAAGAAGCAGAGAAATTTAAGGACCAGCTTTCAGAAATATTGGGTTTTGTGGATGAATTGAAAAGTCTAGATACAAAAGGTGTGGAGCCCACAAGTCAAGTTACGGGACTATTAAACGTTTTCAGAGAAGATGTAGTCACTCCTTCACTTTCGCAGGAAGAAGCCCTTTCCAATGCTCCTGATAAACATAACGGTTATTTTAAAGTGAAGGCTGTCCGGGAGTAGAACTATTATGTTACTTGATCTCACGATAAAAGAATTAGTTGAGGGGATAAAAAGCCAGAAATTTTCAGCAATAGACGTGACATCAGAAGCTTTCGAAAATATAGAAAAGCATGATGGTAAAGTAAAAGCTTTTTTGACACTCACGAAGGAAGCGGCTTTGAAAAAAGCCCAAGAAGTAGACGGAAGGATAAAAAGGGGAGAAAAAGTAGGTAAACTTGCCGGAATTCCATTTTCGGCCAAAGATGTTTTTTCGACAAAAGGGATAAGGACAACTGCTTCTTCAAAAATATTGGACAATTATATTCCTCCATATAGTGCCACGGTGATAGATAAACTGGAGAAAGAAGACGCCATCTTGATCGGAAAAACGAACAACGATCCATTCGGTTTCGGGTCATCGACTGAAAACTCAGATTACCAGATTACGCATAATCCATGGAATTTATCTAAAGTAGCGGGCGGCTCAAGCGGGGGATCTGCTGCAGCTGTGGCAATGAGGATGGGTGCTTTTTCTTTGGCTGAAGACACAGGAGGATCGATCAGACAACCTTCGAGTTTTTGCGGAGTAACCGGGCTGAAAGTTACTTATGGCAGAGTTTCCCGGTATGGAGTACTCGCTTACGGTTCATCTCTTGACACGATCGGTCCTATTGCCAAAAATGTGGAAGATACCGCTTTCGTATTAGAAATAATTGCCGGTGCAGATCTTCATGACGCAACAACACTGCGCGAAGGGGTACCTGATTACATTTCTTCAAATAATAAGGATCTGAAAGGGATAAAAATCGGCATCCCGAAAGAATATTTTATCCCGGGTATGGATAAAGAAGTAGAGGAGTTGGTAAGAAGCACAGGGAATGTATTTACTGATTTGGGAGCTGAATTTGAAGAAGTCTCACTTCCTTTTACTAAATATGCCATTCCTGCTTACTATCTCTCAGGCATGAGTGAAGTAAGTGCAAATCTCGCAAGATATGACGGAATAAGATTCGGATTTTCATGTAAAGATGTCCAGAATATTGATGAAACTTATCTTTGCTCACGGGACCGGGGATTTGGTGATGAAGTAAAAAGGCGAATAATGCTGGGTACTTATGCACTCTCCAGCGGTTATTATGATGCTTATTACCGGAAAGCACAGGAAGTGAGGACCTTGATCAAAAAGGATTTCGAAAAAGTATTTAACAGCGTAGATATACTTATTACTCCCGTTTCACCGACTCCGGCGTTTGGAATAGGTGAAAATACGGATGATCCTCTCAAAATGTGGCTGGCAGATGTTTTTACAGTAACTGTCAATCCTGCAGGTGTGCCGGCTTTGGCAATTCCTTGCGGTTTCACTTCTTCAGGACTCCCGGTCGGAATGCAGATAGTCGGACCGCAGCTTTCGGAAGAGAAATTGTTTAATGCCGCTTATCATTATCAAAGTAAAACAGATTGGCATAAAAGGAGGCCAGAATGTTCTTAATCAAAAACGCAAAAGATCATATTGGCCGCGAAGTGACGGTAAAAGGTTGGGTATATAACAAGCGGACGGGTGGATCCATAGCCTTTTTGCAGCTCCGGGACGGGTCGGGTTTTATACAGGGCACAGTCCTTAAAAACGAAGTAACTCCGGAAGTATTTGCGTTGGCAGATAAAATAACGCTGGAGTCATCTCTCGAAGTGACTGGTCTTCTTCGTGAAGAAAAACGATCACCGACAGGATTTGAGTTAACTGTAAAAGACATCAAAATCTACCAGTTAAGCGAAGAATTCCCTATCGGTAAAAAAGAGCATGGACCTGACTTTTTACTTCAACATCGTCATTTATGGCTAAGAAGCAAAAGACAATGGGCGATATTACAGATAAGAAATACATTGATAAACGGGATTAACGAATTTTTACAAAAAGATAACTTCATCAAAATTGATGCCCCTATGATTACTCCTTCTGCCTGCGAAGGAACAACGACATTATTTCAAATAGATTATTTTGGTGAAAAGGCTTATTTATCACAATCCGGACAGTTGTATCTGGAAGCGGCAATTGGGTCGGTCGGAAGATGTTATGATTTTGCGCCGGTACTCCGTGCTGAGAAATCCAAAACAAGAAGGCATCTGATCGAATTTTGGATGATGGATGCGGAAGCGGCATTTATGGAATTTGAAGAAATGTTATCTCTAGAGGAAAACTTATTACAGTATTTGATTGAAAAGGTCCTGGAAACAAACCAGTCTGAGCTAAAAATTCTGGAAAGAAATTTAGAGACTTTGGTAAATATAAAAAAACCATTCCTCAGAATTACTTTTGATGAAGCGGTGAAAAAACTTCATGAGCTTGGGTCGGATATTAAAGACGGGGAAGATTTTGGAAACGATGATGAAACATTACTGATGAATTATTACAAACAGCCGATTTTTGTAACTCATTATCCTGCCAAAGTAAAAGCTTTTTACTGCAAAAGATATCCAAAAAATACAGATCTGGCATTGTCCGCGGATTTACTTGCTCCTGAAGGTTATGGAGAAATTGTGGGTGGCGGTGAAAGAGAAAACGATTACAATACTCTTCTAAAAAGAATAGAGGAACATCGGTATAAGAAAGAAGATTATGATTGGTATCTGGATCTTAGAAAATACGGGTCCGTTCCTCATAGCGGATTTGGAATCGGACTGGAGAGAATTATTGCCTGGATTTGTAAACTAGATCATGTGAGAGAAACGATACCTTTTCCAAGGTTATTGGAAAGAGCGTATCCCTAAGCTGAATTAGGAATCAAGAATCACGAATCATGAATCAAGAATTATTTAATAAATATATACCGATAATAGGACTCGAGATACATGTGGAGCTGAAAACCAAGTCGAAGATGTTTTGCGGGTGTTCGACTGATTTTTTCGGCTCTCCTCCAAACACTCATTGTTGTCCGGTATGTTTGGGACTTCCGGGAGCACTACCTGTTCCGAACAAAAAAGCGATAGAGTGGTGCGTGATGCTGGGGATGGCTTTAGGTTCAGAAATCTCTGACTTTTCCAAGTTTGACCGGAAGAATTATTTTTATCCTGATTTACCGAAAGGATACCAGATTAGTCAATACGATAAACCATTCGCAACCAACGGGTTGCTCAAGATCAAAATCCAAAATCCAAAATCCAAAGATGAAAAGGAAAAAATAATAAGAATTCGTAGAGTGCATATGGAGGAGGATACGGGGAAATTGATGCATTCGGAGGTAAACGGAGAGAAGTGTACTTTGGTTGACTTTAACAGAAGCGGGATGCCGCTTGTGGAGATAGTGACGGAGCCGGATATAAGAAGCAGTGAAGAAGCCAGGACTTTTCTTAAAAAACTGCACCAGATAATCCGTTATCTTGGAATATCGGATGCGGATATGGAGAAGGGGACGATGAGGTTGGAGCCGAATATTTCTTTGATGAAGACTCAAAGCTTCAAAGACTCAAAGCTTCAAAGAGTGGAAGAATCTGGCCTGCCCAAATATAAAGTGGAGGTGAAGAATATTAACTCGTTTAATTTTGCAAAGAAGGCGATTGATTTTGAGATTGAAAGACAGGCTGCGATATTGGATAGGGGAGATATACCAACTCAGGAAACCCGCGGTTGGGATGAGAAGAAAAACATTACTTATTCTCAAAGAAGCAAAGAAGAAGCCCATGATTACAGATATTTTCCGGAACCGGATATTCCTCCTGTCCGGTGGACAGGATCTCAAATCTCAAATCTCAAATCTCAAATCCCTGAATTACCTGATCATATGATAAATCGTTTTATGAAAGATTACCAACTGTCAGAATACGATGCGACAGTGTTGACGGATGAGAAAGAAACGGCGGAATATTTTGAAGACGCATTAAACTTAGAACTTAGAACCAAGAACTTAGAACTTTTAACTCCGAAGATAATTGCTAATTGGATTATAAATAAGAAGGCGGATATTACGAAAGTTTCTCCGGAAGAACTTATTAAATTAATTTCCCAAAAGACCCAAGTTACACAGATGGATGAAAAAGAGTTGGAAATGATTGTGACTAAAATAATTGAAGCCAATCAGAAAGCAGTGGAGGATTATGAGGCGGGAAAAGAGCAGAGTCTGATGTTTCTTCTGGGACAGGTAATGAGAGAGACAAAAGGAAAAGCATCGGCTGAGCAAGTGAAAACAAAGATCATTTCTTTATTAAAATCCTAATCTAATCCTGTAAACCGTATGTCGGGTCTAATATAGCCAATGATGACTCCAGGGAAGGAATTTTTCCGGTTTTTTCCTCAATCCTTTCAATTCTTGAAGATGTTCTTCCTCCATTATATCTAAGAAGAGGTAGCATGGCATAATTTTCTTGGCAAAGTTCTTCCCGATAAAGTTCAGTTTTATCCTGACCTGAAAGGTTTCTGACTTCATCGATTTTTCTATGGATAGTATCCAAAACTTTTCCTTCCTCCGGTTTTTCTATATATACAGCTGCATGTCCGGCAAAAAGTTTCAATTCCGGGTTTTGAGGCAGATAAGGATTTTGTTCTAAAATTCCGTCAGGTAATTTTACGTTATTTATTACTCCGTTTATTTCCGCAACTAAATCCGTATTTACTTGATCAATTTGATTTTTATCTCCTTTTATTTCTACAAACAGAACTCCGTTTTCTTTTGAAACGGTAATTCCTGATGATTCGTATTTTTCCTTAAGTAAGGCAATTCCCCCCAGAATTTGATTTATTGAATTGTCTGCTGGACCATGTCCCAACCGGTCGTTTGTTTCTTTGAGAAGTGCCAGGTCAAAAGCGTTTATCACGATCTTTTCATTGGGATTTATCCTGTCAACGTCCTGTCTCAAGTGAGAAATAAGGCCATCGTGGTTATAAACAGTAAGATTTTTTGACGAAAAAGAGTCAGTCAATGATAAGGATCTAAGCCATTTAAGATAAGGAACGGTTAAGCCGGAGAAACTGGGATCTGTTCCGATGAGAATTGGCATTTCTTGCATCCAATCCGGGTAATATTTAGGATCAATATCCAATTCCGCGGTGTTATCCTCCTGAAGAGATTTTCGTGTCAGTCCGGATGCGTTTTGTAACGCTTCCGTTGCTCTTGATGTCTTTTCTTCGATCTCTTCAAGTGCCAAGCCAAAACTATTGACTATTTTCCCCGGCTCGAGATTTACTGTCCGTTCAGAATCCGGATCTTTATAATCGATGACGGCATATTCAAGAGCGGAAACCATTTCTTCAAAAGTAGAAAAAGTATTTTGCGTGAGCTTAGCCAATGCTTCCGAAAGAAATGCAGATTTTCCTTTACAGGTAACCTGTTTATTTTTATCAATAGTACCGTCACCCATATCGAATTTTCCCGTAACTTGCCCAAGTTCTACAGCCATTTTGGCCAGTTGTTCATTATTTAGCTTAACTATCTCACTATAATCCATTTGTTTCCTGGGGTTACTGATGACTGCAAATTCGTCTCCGCCGGACACCAGTGTAATTCTATAATCAAACACCGGATTTTGAAGCGATTGGCTTATAGTATCAAGTGCTTTCACTTTCAAACGTGTTGCTTCGTCAGGGTTTGCTTTATCAAAAGAGCGAAAATTGTTTAAATCAAAGATACTGATACACGTTCCCAATAGTCGTCTTTGTTCCCTAGGATCAGAATTGATTGCAGTTTCAAGAAGATCTCCTGCTACTTCATGCAAGTACATTCTGTTTCCGATAAACGGGTTTTCTGATACTGAAAGACGATCTGGTAATTTAGGTTTATGCGAAGTAGCAGAAAAGCAGGCTAAAGTAACGGGGCTGAGAACTTTTCTTTCAGGGTCACGCATAACCGACAATACTCTATCATATCTATTAGGTAATGATTCTTTTTGCATAAAATAATAACCGGGGTCACCGGTAATAAGAGTATTATATACTATGGGCTTATACATAGCAACCATCAGGATTAAACTTTCTTGTATTTAAAAAACCTTTATTTTGATATACTATTCCCAGTCTATGGCTGATTTCACACATTTACATGTACATACAGAATATTCACTCCTGGACGGTCTGGGGAAAATAAAAGATTTACTGGCTAAGGCTCAGGAATATGGGATGGATAGTCTGGCAATCACGGATCACGGGTCCATGTTTGGGGTGATTAAATTTTATCTTAAAGCAAAGGCTGCAGGGATTAAACCAATTATCGGTGTAGAGGTCTATCAAGCAGCCCGTTCCCGTCTGGACAAGCAGAATGGACTGGATAATGATCAATATCATTTGGTTCTTCTGGCTGAAAATCTGACGGGTTATCAGAATCTGATGAAACTTATTACCCGTGCCAATCTGGAAGGCTTTTATTACAAACCCAGGGTGGATATGGAACTCCTTCGTGATTATGGCGAAGGGTTGATAGCACTTTCAGGATGTCTTGGCGGTGAAATTCCACATCTTCTTATGGTTGGTCAAGACGAAGCAGCTGAAAGAAAAGCGAAGGAGTTTATGGAAATATTTCCTCCGGACCATTTTTATCTGGAACTTCAGAAGCATCCAGACATGCCGGAATTGGATAAAGTAAATGAGAAGCTCGTGGCGTTATCCAGAAAACTGGGAATTGCCTTAGTAGCCACAAACGATATTCACTATATTAATAAAGAAGACGCTGAAGCTCAGGAAATACTGCTTTGTGTTCAAACTCAAAGGACGATACTTGAAAAAAACAGACCGATGTCGATGTTGTCTCATCCTGATTATTATATGAAAAGCCAGGAAGAGATGAAAACAATGTTTATGCAGTATCCGGAGGCTATAGCCAACACAGAGAAAATTGCCGCGATGTGTAATGTGGAAATAGAACTGGGTAACTGGATCCTTCCTCATTTCGAGGTACCGGAAGGTGAGACTCCCGGATCATATCTTAGTAAGGAAGCCCATGCCAGAATTGTCAGCCGTGTGGACAAAGTAACTCCGGAAATTACCGAACGTTTGGATTATGAACTTAAAATTATTTCCCAAAAGGGTTATCCTACCTATTTTTTAGTAGTAGCTGATTTTGTAAACTGGGCTAAGTCCAAAGGGATAGCGGTAGGTCCCGGCAGAGGTTCGGCTGCGGGTAGTTTAGTGGCATATGCAATGGCTATTACCGAACTGGATCCCATTCAGCACAAGCTTCCGTTTGAGAGATTTTTAAATCCGGACAGGCCTTCTCCTCCGGATATTGATCTGGATTTTGCTGATGAAAGGAGAGATGAAGTAATTGCTTATGTTACCGAAAAGTACGGTAAGGATAAGGTAGCACAGATTATTACGTTCGGAACAATGGAGGCGAGGCAGGCGGTGAGGGATGTAGGGAGAGCTCTGGGTATGCCTTATGCCCAACCTGACAGGATCTCCAAGATGATTCCGCCAGGGGCACAGGGATTTCCGATGACTATAGAAAAAGCATTGCAATCTTCTCCTGAGCTGAAAAGTGCATATGAGACGGAACCGGAAACTAAAAGGCTTTTGGATCTGGCCAGAAAAGCAGAAGGAGTTTCCCGTCATGCATCAGTTCATGCAGCAGGAGTGGTGATTGCTGATAAACCTTTGACTTCTTATACTCCACTCCAGAAAGAAACTAAAGGCGAAAAAATTATTACACAGTATGACATGTATTGTCTGGACTTAAACTCTGCCCCGGAAGGGAAAGCCGTGGGGCTTTTGAAGATGGACTTTTTGGGACTTCGGAATTTAACTATCCTGGAGAAAGCTATTTCACTGGTTAGACGAAATAAAAATATTGAAGTAGATCTTCGAAAAATATCGTTGGATGACCCGGAGGTATACAAACTGATCGGATCAGGAGAAACGACCGGAGTTTTCCAGTTGGAGTCGGGGGGAATGAGAAGGTTGGCCAAAGATCTTAAGCCTACTAAATTTACTGATATTTCCGCTATGGTGGCGTTATTCAGACCCGGTCCAATGGAGTGGATACCTGACTTTATTGCTGCAAAAGAAAATCCAGTAAAAATTAAATATCTCCATCCAGACCTCAAACCTATTTTGGCAGAATCTTATGGAATTGCCGTATATCAGGAACAGTGTATGATGATAGCCAATAGTTTAGCCGGGTATTCTATGGCTGAGGCAGACAAACTCCGGATGGCAATAGGTAAGAAAAAGCCGGAACTTATGAAAAAGGAAAAAGAAAAGTTTATAACCGGTTGTGTCAAAAATCTTTACAGTCATACAACTGCGGAAAATATCTGGGGACTGATCGAGAAATTTGTGGGTTATGGTTTTAATAAAGCACATTCTGCTTCATATGCTCTGATTGCCTACCAGACAGCCTTTATGAAAGCAAAATATCCTGTCGAGTTCATGACTGCTGTTTTGGCTGCAGAAAGCAGGGCGACGACCGGACCCGCAAGAGACGATAAAATGTCCCAGGCTGTAGAGGAATGCAGGAGGATGAAAATCAAACTTCTCCCTCCCGATATAAACAAATCAGATGTAGAATTTACGATAGAAAATGACATGATCAGATTCGGGCTTTCAGCTATCAAAAATGTAGGTACTGCAGCAATTGATTCAATTCTTGCCGCCCGAGAAAAAGAAGGAGAATTTAAAACTATATACGATTTTGTCGCTCGCGTGGATCTTCAGAAAGTAAACATTAAAACTTTGGAAAGCATGATCAAAGCCGGAGCGATGGACAAATTCGGCAAAAGGTCGGCAATGTTAGTGGCCTCACCTGACATCATGGAAAATGCCCATAAAGAGAGGGATAAAAAAGAATCAGGTCAGGTAGGATTATTTGATGACTCCGATGAAGGAAATACTTTTCACAGTTTGCCCGAAATAGAGGAGTTGACCCGCGACGAACTTCTGAAATTCGAAAAAGAACTGCTTGGCTTTTATCTGACAGAACATCCACTGACCAGGCTTATTACCGACCTGGCCAAAAAGGTATCACACCGGATATACGAATTGACTCCTTCCACCCGTCCCATTGTAACAGGGGGCATAGTTACTCAGGTGAAAAAGATAGTGACAAGGGCAGGAAATAACGAAATGGCTTTTGTCAGGATAAATGACTTGACGGGAGAAGTGGAACTGATAGTTTTTCCCAAAGTGTATGCCAAGACCCGTGATTTATGGGTAAATGATAGGATAATTTTGGTCAAGGGCATGGCCCGCGAAAAAGAAGACAGGATGACTGTAATAGTGGATGATGCCAAGATTTACCAAAAAACATAATTTTTAGCCTCTTGACCAATCCTTGGACTTTTTGTAGAATTATAAAGTGCATGAAAGCAGGAAGGTGATGAAGATAAGTGATGAAGGCCTTCACATTGTAGAAGAAAAGAAAAAGAGTAAGAAAAAGAAGAATGAGAATGATAAGATCTGGTCTCGTATTGCTTTGGTCAGCGAAATTGGGTTTGTGATTGCGATACCTATAGCCGGGGGAGCGATTTTCGGGGCATATCTGGACAGGAAATTTGGTACTGCACCGAAATTAACGCTCTCTTTATTATTTACAGGTCTATTTTTGGGTACATACAACGTATATAGGATTATAAAAGATGTCTGAGCTTCACATTTCAATATCAGCAGAAAAAATTGCAGGAATTAATGGTTTTCCCATAACCAATTCTCTCATCGCAACCTGGATGGCTATGTTCTTCCTTTTTCTTCTGACTTTTATAGTAAGAACAAGATTATCTTTGGTACCTGGGAGGATCCAATCTGTCATGGAAACAATGGTGGGTGGTATATATAATTTGTTCGAATCTATAAACGGAGAAAAAGTTAAAATATTTTTCCCCCTGCTCGGGACATTATTCATATTCATTATTACGGCAAACTGGATGTCTCTTCTTCCGGGTTTTGGTACCATAGGCCTATATGAGATAGAGGAAGGACGGAAAGTATTTATCCCGCTTCTCAGAGGTGCCACTGCAGACCTGAATACTACCATCGGATTGGCTATTGTAGCAATGTTAGTCATACAATTTTATGGCATAAAAGACCTAGGTGTAGAATATCTCAAGAAATTTTTTAATTTTAAAAGCCCGATAGGTTTTTATGTAGGCGTATTGGAACTTATTTCAGAAGTTTCGAGACTGATTTCCTTTGCTTTCCGTCTTTTCGGAAATATATTTGCGGGAGAAGTATTACTTACGGTGATTGCCTTTTTGATGCCTGTAATCGCACCTATCCCCTTTTTGGGTTTGGAAGTTTTTGTAGGTTTTATACAGGCCCTGGTTTTTTCGATGTTAACTTCAGTATTTCTGAATGTGGCTACTTCAAAGGCGCACCATTAAAAGAATATAATAGTTATAAACTTTATAATTTTTATAAATTAGGAGGAAAAATGCCAGAAGAAGGATTAAAAGTACTCGCAGCAGGGCTTGCTATCGGTCTAGGGGCCATAGGTCCCGGAATTGGAGTGGGGTTACTTGCAGGTAAAGCTCTTGAGGCAATCGGAAGAAATCCCGACGCATCGGGCAAAATACAAACCAATATGATTTTGGGGATAGCGTTTGCTGAAGCTATCGCAATATATGCATTAGTAGTCTCTCTGATTATTAAGTTTACTTAAGTCACTTAAGTTACTTAAAGTAACTTAAGAATTTCAAATATGGAAAAACTAGGAATACAGCCGGTACAGCTTGTAACCCAAATATTCAATTTTTTGGTGTTGGTAGTCGTTTTGACTAAATTTCTGTACAAACCGACACTGAAAATGTTGGACGAAAGAAAGAAAAAAATTGAGGAAGGGTTACTCCTTACTGACAAGATGCGAGAAGAAAAGGAGAAGTTGGACAAGAAAGGGGAACAAATTTTAAATAAGGCCAAAGATGAGGCAGCAAGCATCATAGAAGAAGGGAAAAAGACGGCCAAAAATTTGGAAAAGGATATTCTCGCGAAAGCCCAAAATGAGGCTCGGGAAATTGTAGCCAAAAGTAAAAGAGATGCTGTTTTGGCCCGTGAAGAAGAGGAGAAAAAGCTGGAAGAAAAGACGGTAGAAGTTGCCGGTCTTATGGTAGAAAAACTGCTTTCAGAGCTTCCTGAAAAGACAAAAAGGGAAATTCTGGATAAGAAACTTACACTACTGACTCAACGTAACTAAAAATGGAAAAACAATCACAAAAAATTAAAGATGTAGTTTCCGGACTTGTCGAACTTCTGGAAGAGAAGGGTGAGAAAAAGCTTTTGCCGGACGTGACGGCTGCCCTTGAGGAGTTGCAGGGACAGAAAAAGGTTACCCAAGCCATGGTGGAAACTGCTATAGATCTCTCCAAACAGGAGCTTTCGATAATCAAAGAATTTATTAAAAAGAAATTAGGAGTGGAAGTGCCTTTGAAAGTGAAGGTAGATAAAGATCTTTTGGGAGGATTTATTCTCCATGCCGGCGATTATGTCCTGGATGCTTCACTTCGCAAGGAACTGACGAAATTAAATAATTTATTAACATCATAAAAAATATGGCCACACTAGAAAGCGCTAAAATTACCAAGGAACTTATAAAAAAACTGGAAAAATATCAGGCAAAAGCAGAGGGGGGGTACGTAGGACGGGTAGAAAAAATCGCTGACGGGGTAGCCACTATTTCAGGACTCTACGAAACTGCTTTTTCTGAAATGGTGGAATTTGCCAGTGGAGTTTATGGTGTGGTAATTGATCTTACAGAAAACGAAATCGGAGTAATTATACTCGGGGATTATCTGAAAATAAAAGAAGGGGACGAGGTGAAAGCAACAGGAAAATTATTATCAGTACCCGTAGGTGAGGAGCTGATCGGACGGGTGATAGATCCATTGGGAAATGTCTTGGACGGAAAAGGAAGTATCAAAGTAAAAAATTACTACCCAGTAGAAAAAATCGCACCGGGAGTCACCAAAAGACAACCAGTAAACACATCACTTCAGACGGGAATTAAATCGATTGATGCCATGACTGCAATTGGCAGGGGACAAAGAGAACTGATTATCGGAGATCGCGGAACAGGCAAGACTGCCATTGCTTTGGACACTATCATAAACCAAAAAAGTGAAGATGTTATATGTATATATGTAGCCATTGGTCAAAAAGAATCAAGAGTAGCTCAAGTCGTGGAAACTTTGGCAAAAGAAAAAGCTCTTGCACACACTATAGTCGTAAATGCATCTGCCGCGTCTCCTGCCTCATTCCAATATCTGGCTCCTTATGCAGGGGTAGCTATCGGTGAATATTTCATGGACAAAGGTCGAGACGTACTTATCGTATATGATGATTTATCTAAACATGCATGGGCATATAGGCAAATATCTCTTATTTTACGCCGGCCTTCCGGAAGAGAGGCATACCCCGGAGATATTTTTTACCTCCATTCCAAGCTTCTTGAAAGAGCCTGCAGATTATCCGATAAGGATGGAGGCGGTTCAATTACTGCTCTTCCTATTATAGAAACACAGGCAGGAGATATGTCTGCATATATCCCAACCAACGTAATATCCATTACTGACGGCCAAATCTATCTGGAATCAGACCTCTTTAATTCAGGATTCAGACCTGCTATCAATGTGGGCCTTTCGGTTTCCAGGGTAGGAGGTGCTGCCCAGATAAAAGCGATGAAGCAAGTGGCGGGAAAGCTGCGGTTGGACCTTGCTCAATATCGGGATATGGCAGCTTTTGCCCAATTTGCATCGGATTTGGACCAGGCTACAAGAAATCAAATTGAAAGAGGAGTAAGAATGATGGAGCTTCTTAAGCAGTCTCAACTTAAACCGATGAGTGTGGAAAAAGAAGTCGTGGTTCTTTGGACAGGAACAAACGGACATTTGGATGATGTACCTGTAAACAGAATCAGTCAGTTTGAAGAAAGATTTTTGGAATATATGGAGACGGTGCATACGGCAATACTCAAAGATATAAAAAAAGAAAAGAAAATTACTCCGGAAACAGAAGCAAAATTGAAAAAAGCAACGGAAGACTTTAAGAGAAAATTTAAGTAAGAGTACCAGGGGTATCAAGAGTACCATGGGCACCACGAGCAAAAGCCCGTGATACTCGTGATACTCATTTTAAAATGGCTAATATCAAACTTATCAAAAGAAGAATAAATTCCGCCAAGAATATTTCCCAGATAACAAAAGCTATGCAAATGGTAGCGGCGTCGAAAATGAAGAAGGCTCAGGAAAGAGCTGTTTCGGGGAAACCCTATGCGGAAAAAATTTCTGAAGCGGTGAAGGAACTGTCATCCAGGACTAATCCTGAAAATCATCCTCTTCTTAAGAGAGATATAAAGACAGGCAAAACACTGATAATATTAATTTCTACAAACAAAGGTCTTTGCGGAGGACTAAATACGAATCTTTTCAGAACTTTGGTTTCCGGTTTTTCGGAAAAAACAAACACAGAATTTATTACGTTAGGTAAAAAGGGAGAACATTTCGTTGCTGCAACCGGCAGATCCTTGATAGCCGATTTTTCGGATACCGTTCCTTTTACCCAGAGCGTACCGGCACTTACTTCTCTGGTCGTAGACGGATTTATCAAAGAAAATTATAAAGAAGTCTATCTGGTTTACAACAATTTTATTTCAGCTTTACGGCAAGTACCGATCCAAAAAAAGCTTTTACCGCTGGGCATGTTTGAAGAGGACTCCAGGTCCGAAAAAAGTAATTTTTCTGAATTTATGATAGAACCTTCAGAGTCGGAAGTGCTTAATGCTCTTTTGCCTTCTTATATAGAAAATCAAATAAGGGCGGGAGTTCTGGAGGCAGAAGCATCTGAACAGTCGGCCCGAATGATTGCAATGAAAAACGCGACAGACAGCGCAATTGATCTCATGACTGATCTCACTTTGGAATACAATAAAGCCAGGCAGGAGAAAATTACTTACGAAATTGCAGATATCGTGACAGCCAGAATTGCAGTCGAATAAAAGTTACAAATGGTTTACGAATAATACGAATGGTTTTACGAATAGACACGAATTTGTGTAGATTCGTCTTAAATTCGTAAAATTAGTGAATTTATGAATAAAGGAAAAATTACGCAAATCAGAGGAGCAGTAATAGATATAGAATTTCCCAGGGAAAATATTCCGGCCATTTATAATGCTCTTTCAGTTGGGTCGGAATTTGTATCCGGAGGGAAACTGATTCTGGAAATAGAAGCACACTTGGGTGAAGGAAAAGTAAGAGCTGTGGCTTTGGGCCCGACCGACGGACTTAAGAGGGGTGCTGTTGTTGAGGACAGCGGGTATCCAATTAAAGTACCGGTAGGGAAAGAAACCCTTGGAAAGATATTTAATGTCGTCGGAGAAACAGTGGATGGGAGTAAAATCTCAGCTGGTGTCAAAAAAATGCCTATTCATAGGGATGCGCCCAAATTTACAGACCAGGAAGTGAAAGCTGAAATTCTGGAAACGGGGCTTAAAGTTATTGATCTTTTTGCGCCTTTTGTAAAAGGAGGGAAGATTGCGGTATTCGGAGGTGCAGGAGTAGGAAAGACAGTTTTAATCCAGGAACTTATCCGAAATGTAGCGACAGTTCATGGAGGAGTATCCGTATTTACAGGAGTCGGCGAAAGAACCAGGGAAGGAAATGATTTATGGCTGGATATGAAGGCTTCCGGGGTAATTGATAAAACAGCACTCGTTTTCGGGCAGATGAATGAGCCGCCCGGATCCAGGCTCAGAGTACCGCTCACGGGCCTTACCATGGCAGAATATTTCCGTGATGAAGAAGGGCAGGACGTGTTGCTATTTATTGATAACATTTTCCGTTTTGCACAGGCAGGAAGTGAAGTATCGGCACTGCTTGGTAGAATTCCGTCGGCGGTCGGTTATCAGCCTACACTTTCTTCCGAAATGGGAGCTTTACAGGAAAGGATTACCTCTACAAAGAAAGGTTCAATTACTTCCGTGCAGGCAGTTTATGTGCCCGCTGATGACTATACTGATCCGGCTCCGGTTGCTACATTTGCTCATTTGGATTCAACCATCGTGCTTGATCGTGCAATTTCCGAACAGGGGATATATCCGGCTGTCGATCCTTTGGCCTCAACTTCAAGAATTCTCACTCCGGAAATTGTGGGCGATGATCATTATCATACTGCAAGAGGTGTTCAAAAGGTGCTTCAAAGATACAAAGATCTTCAGGATATCATAGCAATTCTGGGTATTGAGGAATTATCCGATGAGGATAAACAGATAGTATCAAGAGCCAGAAAGATACAAAGATTCCTGTCCCAACCGATGTTTGTGGCAGAAGCCTTTACTTCTAAGGAAGGTAAGTATGTTTCCAGGGAAGATACGGTAAAAGGATTTAAGGAAATATTGGAAGGAAAACACGACAACAAAAGCGAGCAGTCTTTCTATATGGTAGGTAGTATTGATGAAGTAAAATAAATTTAAAAATTAAAAATTAAAAATTAAAAATTTCCGAATTTTATTTACCCTGTAAAATTCATCAGAAATTTTGGAGGGCATTTTAATTTTTCCATTTTACATTAAACATCATGAGTCAGTTTTTACTCGAAATAATCACTCCCGAAAGGATAGCATATAGCGAACAGGTGGACGCGGTAAACGTTCCGACGGTATCCGGACATATCGGAGTACTGCCGCATCATGTCCCTCTTTTTTCGGAACTTACAGAAGGAGAGTTAAAAATAGTTTCAGGAAAAGAAGAATATTACATGGCTATTGGAGGAGGTTTTATAGAAGTGGCGCCTGATAAGGTAACTGTTTTGGTAAGCCGTGCTCTTCACGCTGATGAAATAAATGAAAAAGAAATTTTAGCTGCCAGGAATGCTGCCGAAGATGCTTTGAAAACTAAACCGTCAGGTGCAGCATTAGCCGAAGCTGAAGCCCTGCTGAGACGTTCGGTAATTGCCATGAAAGTACTTCGACGAAAGCACAGGATGCCTCCCCGGCTTTGATATGTAAAAAATATGTATTGTTGATATGCTTTGATATATTCCTTTATATTGTTTAATTTAAGATAGTTTGTTAATCTATATATCCAGAACCAAAAAATTTCTGGGTTTTTTTTGGCTTACTTTTAGAAATGAAAACTTTTCAAATTACTATCATTTTTTCTGAAAACTCATAAGAGCCTTTATTAAGGCTCTTTTTTTTAACTGAAGCTTATATGAATAAAAAAAAAGGTTATCTGATTTTGGAAAACGGAAAGGTTTTTGAGGGGTTTTTCGCGGGAGCGGAAAAAGATGTGTCAGGAGAGGTAGTTTTCTCTACAGGGATGGTGGGATACCCTGAAAGTCTCACGGATCCTTCTTATAAAGGACAGATTTTAGTTTTTACATACCCCATGATAGGCAATTACGGATTTCCTAAAAAAAGAGATGATGTATTATCAGGGTCTTTGGAGTCAAAGGAAATTCAGGTATCGGCCTTGGTATTATCCGATACTTACGATCACGAAAGTCATTGGGAAGCAAATGAATCTTTAGTGTGCAGATTAAAAAAAGATAATGTGCCAGCCCTTGCCGGAATCGATACCCGAACCCTTACTAAAATTATCAGAAAATCCGGAGTCATGAAAGGGATCATCAGTCAACAAAAGCCGACCGCCAGTCGGCTTTTTTTATCGGATGAAAAAGTAAATCCGGTAGACCAGGTGAGTTGTAAAGAAAAGAGAGTATACGGTTCCGGTAAAATACATATTCTCCTTATTGATTGCGGGGTAAAATACAATATTTTAAGAAGTCTGATAAATCTGGGGGTAAAAGTGACCAGAATCCCCTGGGATCAAGATCCTTTTGATGGAAATTCCCTTTATGACGGTGTCATTATATCAAACGGCCCGGGGGATCCTAAGGATGTAAAAGAAACGATAAATACAGTGAGTACGGCGATGGATAAAAAAATACCGATACTGGGTATTTGTCTGGGTAACCAAATTCTGTCACTTGCTGCGGGGGGAGATACTTACAAGCTCAAATATGGACACCGCGGACAAAACCAACCGGTAAAAGATGTAACTTCCGGAAAATGTTATATCACCACTCAAAATCATGGATATGCGGTCAAAGAAGATGACATACCAAAAGGTTTTGAGCCATGGTTTATAAATCTGAACGATCAAACCAACGAAGGTATAAGACATAAGACTCTTCCCTTTTACAGCGTCCAATTTCATCCGGAAGCTTGTCCGGGACCGACCGACACCTCATGGGTTTTCGACTTTTTTATTTCGGGAGTAAACAGATGGAAAAGAAAAAATCAACTAAAGTATTGATACTGGGATCCGGAGCCCTCAAAATCGGGGAGGCGGGAGAATTTGATTATTCCGGTTCGCAAGCTATAAAAGCACTTCGGGAAGAAAGTGTTGATGTGGTACTGATTAATCCCAACATTGCCACAAACCAAACATCACGTTCCCTTATAAATAAAATATATTTTCTTCCTGTAACCCCGTATTTTATAGAAAAAGTGATAAGAAAGGAAAAACCGGACGGGATATTACTTGGTTTCGGAGGACAAACAGCACTTAATGCCGGACTTACACTTCACAAACAAGGAGTATTTGCTAAATATAAAGTGGAAGTATTGGGCAGTCCGGTCTCTTCAATTGAAAAAACCGAAGACAGATCCGCTTTCCGTAAATATATAGAAAGTTTGGGACTCAAAGTACCGAAAAGTACAGTCTGTAAAGACATAAAAGATCTGCGGGAAATATCAGCAAAAATAAATTTTCCTGTGATAGTCAGGTCGGGATTTTCTCTGGGCGGATTGGGTTCAGGTGTAGCCAGAAATAAATCGGAGCTTAGAAAAATAGCAGAAAAAGCTTTACTTATCGTTCCTCACATTTTGATTGAAGAATATCTGGAAAACTGGAAAGAACTGGAATATGAAGTGGTTCGGGATAAATCTGATAATACTATAGTTGTATGTAATATGGAGAATTTCGATCCCATGGGTATCCATACGGGGGAATCTATAGTTGTTGCCCCCTCTCAGACACTGACCAACAATGAATATCATTTCCTGAGGAAAACAGCGATAGAGATAGTAAAAAATCTTCCCATTATAGGGGAATGCAATGTGCAATTTGCCTTAAATCCCCAAAATGGGGATTACCGTGTGATTGAAGTAAACGCCCGTCTTTCGCGTTCCTCGGCTTTGGCCTCCAAAGCTACAGGTTATCCTTTGGCTTATGTAGCAGCGAAACTGGCTTTGGGGTACACTTTAGACCAAATTCCAAACCAGGTAACAGGAGTCACCACCGCATTTTTTGAACCGGCTTTGGATTATGTAGTCGTGAAAATTCCCCGTTGGGACTTCGTCAAATTCAACGGACTTAACGAGGAAAAAATTGGAAGCGAAATGCAAAGTGTCGGTGAAGTAATGAGTATAGGCAGGACATTTGAGGAAGCTTTTCAAAAAGGGATAAGATCACTGGATCTTAGTTACGAAGGAATAATTTCCGATAAAGTGAAGGATAAAAATAAAAAAAATAAATTTAAAACCCTTCATCCCACTCCTTCCCGTCCTTATAATATAGCCTACAATCTGTACTTCGGAATGGATGTGCTTCAAATTTACAAAAAGACCGGGATAGATACTTGGTTTCTGGAAAGGATAAAAAGGATAGTTGATCATTATAGATTAATGTCTCAGCCCAAAAGTCAGCTTAATAGTGATATTTTGGAGGAAGCAAAGAAGTTGGGGTTTTCGGATAAACAGATCGGTGAAATCTATAAGAAAACGCCTGAAGATATAAGAAGGGACAGGAAGAAATACGAAATACTTCCCAAGGTGTGCCAGATAGATACACTTGCGGGAGAATTTCCTGCACAGACCAATTACCTTTATCTTTCTTATCATCGGGAGGATCACGACGTAATATTTTCGGAAGAAAAGGATAAAGTGGCGGTACTGGGTGGAGGTCCGTATAAAATCGGTTCATCGGTGGAATTTGACTGGTGTGCGGTAAACAGTGTGGTAACCGCCAAAAAAATGGGATACGAAACTATCGTAGTAAACAACAATCCTGAAACGGTATCTACCGATTACGATTTTCCCGATAGGCTTTATTTTGAAGAGCTTTCCTGGGAAAGGATACAGGATATATATGATCTGGAAAAGTGTAAATTTATTATTTCCATGGGAGGACAGATTCCCAATTCGCTGGTTCCTTCTTTTGAGAAAGGGAGAGTTCCCACTCTTGGGACCAAACTGGAATTTATAGATGCTGCCGAAAACAGGGAGAAGTTTTCAATTCTTTTGGATAAAATAGGAGTAAAACAGCCGGTATGGAAAAAACTGACTAATAAAAAAGATGCTTTAAAGTTTGCCCACAGGATAGGATTCCCCGTACTTATAAGACCGTCTTATGTTTTGTCAGGAAGCGCTATGTTTGTGGCTTATTTCGAAAAAGAATTTGAGGCCTATTTAAGCCATACCGGTATGAAAGTAGATAATGATTATCCATTGGTAATATCTAAATATTATGAAGAGGCTAAGGAAGTAGATCTGGATGGAGTAGCCAAAAACGGAAAAATAGTATTATCGGCTATCTCAGAACATGTAGAAAATGCCGGAGTACATTCGGGAGATGCTATTTTAGTCTATCCTGCTTTTTCCCTGGGGAAAGAAATAGAAAAGGAGCTGCTTACTATTTCAGGAAAAATTGCCCATGTTCTTTCTATTACCGGTCCTTTTAACATTCAATTCCTCATAGATAAAAAAGATAAAATACCCAAGATCCGTGTAATTGAAACAAACCTGAGGGCATCGCGTAGTATGCCGTTTATTTCCAAAGCATCAGCCACCAATTTTATCGGGGTAGCAACTGAAATAATGTTGGGGGGGCGTCCCAGGTTAAAAGTACAATCCAGGCCTGATTATTTTTGCATAAAGTCTCCCCATTTTTCTTTTACCCGTATACGAAAAGCAGATCCGGTACTTCGGGTGGAAATGTCATCGACAGGTGAGGTAGCGAGTTTCGGAAAAGATATTTACGAGGCATATCTTCTTTCATTTCTCTCGACCGGCTTAAGTTTTCCCAAGGGCGGTGTACTTTTGTCCCTGGGAGGATTGGCGGGAAAAAGAAGGATGCTCAGCGGAGCCGCAAAGCTGCATAAATTGGGCTTTAAAATTTATGCTACGGGAAAAACTGCTAAGTTTTTAAACGAAAATTATATTCCTGCTAAATTAGTTTATAAAGTCCATGAGGGGAAAAAGCCCGATGTTGTCGATGTCATCCAGAGCCGAAAAGTAGGACTTGTGATAAATCTAAGCGATGATTCTGAGATCGCAATAAAAGAAGTGGTAAGAGAATATACAGACGGTTATCTTATCCGAAGAGCAGCTGTAGACAATAACATTCATCTTATCACCAGGGCAGAAAGCGCTATTCTATTCATAGAAGCCCTTACCAAATATGGACTGGATGATCTGGACGTTTACAGAAGAGATGAGTATTTGGCGAAGCTTCAAAGCTTCAAAATCCAAAGAAGCAAAGACACAAAGACACAAAATTGCGGTGCAAAATTCAAAATAGGGAAGAAAAAAGGAAATTACATTGACATTCCTGTCAGAAATTTTTTAAATAATAATAAGGAGGAATGATATGAAAAATAATTTTTTTCAGAAAGATTATATTACTGTAGACTGCCTCAGTCCTTCCGATGTAAATACTATTTTTAAAAAATCTCTGGAAATGAAACGTCTGGTGGAGAAAAAAGGCGGTGACACCCGTTTAAAAGGGAAAGTACTCGGAGCGATATTTTACGAACCGAGCAGCCGTACTTTTTCTTCTTTTGTCACAGCTATGCAGCGTCTGGGCGGAGGATTTATTCCGATCCACGGGGTACAAAACACATCGGTGGTAAAAGGAGAGACTTTAGAAGATACGGTCCGTGTTTTTTCTTCTTACGCTGACGCATTGGTGA
>Ga0209211_10002562_pt1 | contig 31070 bp, 23 predicted proteins | sample RifGroA2_FD_183992 | JGI IMG/M metagenome (GOLD analysis project Ga0209211, IMG submission 183992) | Groundwater microbial communities from Rifle, Colorado, USA - Groundwater A2 (SPAdes) (version 2) | ecosystem: Environmental > Aquatic > Deep subsurface > Groundwater | place: Rifle, Colorado...
AAAGAACGACTGACCAAAACAACCTCTCTTGAGGAATGTGTTTGTGAATCTTTTCTAGTTTGTTGATGGAAAAAAATTTCCGCGCCAAAGGCAACCCGTACCTTCGGCCAATGGCAAAAGCGATCAATGCCCCCGCCGTCCAGCCTAAAATGCTAAGCATGGCTGTTACGGCAAATCCCCAGGCATTGGCGGCGATGGGTATCAAAGGAGCGGCGCTTACCGGAGCTGCCACTGTGGCTATAATAGCTATTACAACATAAGCAGCCATGCCAAAAAAACCTCCTCTTTCCACAAAAATTCTCCCCTCCTCGCCGTATTTTTGGGAATAAAAAGCGGAAGTGATAAAAAGAGCGACGATAATCGCGACAGGAATAACGGCTTTAATTTTATTTTTCTTTGTTTCCACTCTTTAACTATAACATAGCGCGCAAAACATTTGTTGGCTCAATAATGGGGAAACAAAATGTTCCACTTAATTCTGCTATCGCCTAAATAAGGGTAACATTTTTATTTATCATTCGCTGTTTTCCTGACCGCCAGAGCGACGGCTTTGGCCACCCGCCGGTCCAAAGGCGAAGGAATGATTAAATCCCGGGATAATTCTTTTTTGGAAACAATTTCAATCTTGCCTTTCAGCTTCTTGTGCAAAGCCAGAGATTTCTCCGCATAATTTATTTTCGCCATCAGGTCGTTAGTTTGTCTTGAATATAGCGTTGACAGTCTTATTGGAAATTACTGTTATGGAACAAACTTTCTTATCCTGACCGGAAACAGCGCAAGAATCGCCACTCCATCCTGCGAAAGAAGAGCCGGTTGAAGGAACAGCTGTCAAGGTCAACTTTGTGTTGTTTGGAACATAGGTCTGACAGCTTGAACCGTTTTCAAATTTACATTCATTAGAATTTGTCTTTTGAGTGCCTCCGATTTTAATCATTCCCGAACCCGAACCTGAATCTGAATTATTCACAGTAAGAGTTCTATAAACGGTAAATCTGGCGTTAATTGCCGTATTTTTCTTAACTTTAAATTTGCAAGTATAATTGCCGATGCTGTTCAATCCTTCTCCGCCGGTTTCTGAACAGCTTACCCCTTTCCAGCCGTTCCACCCGTCAAACATCCAGCCTGACAACGGAACAGCCGTTAAGGTGATTTCGGTGTCCGCGCTATAAGCCGCCGAACAAGCAGTGCCACAATTTATGGCGTTTCCGCCGTCAGCATCATTATCCGTACTTGTTATTGTTCCGCCGTTATTTTTAGTTATCTTTAAACTTAACGGTTTGTTTGACGCCGAACTGGCGGAAGAAACACTGCTGGAACTGTTGCTCGCGCTCGTAGCTCTCTTAAAGTTGGCCTTCAAAGTCTTTCCTTTGCTCATTCTGACGGAGCATATGCCGTTGCCGGCTGAATCAGTCCCGTAAGAAACGCATTCTTTGGGATTGGCCCACCCAGCAAATTTGTATCCGGTGTCCGACGCGGCGGTCAAAGTGACATCAACTTCTCCTGAATAGCTTGCATCGCAGGTAAGGCCGCAGTTTATTTTACCATCGCTGCTTGTAACGGCGCCTCCCGTAGTCTTGCTTACTCTTAGAATTTTTGCCGTATCCGAGGTATTAAAATTTACCGTAACCGATTTCGCTTGGTTCATCGTCACTTTACAGGAACTTCCGGTTGAACTGTCGCACCCTGTCCAGCCGGTGAAAGAGCTGCCCGAGTCCGCTTTGGCGACAAGATTAACAAGCGTTCCAGATTTGAAACAGTTGTAACAAGTCGTGCCGTCGCCGTTGAAGCTGTAAGAAGACTTGCTTGTTTCAACGGCACCGGAGCCTGAACCGGTTTTAGCGACACTTAATGAATTATAAGACGCAGTTTCAGCGTTAACGGCGCCGAAAAAAAACATAACGCCCAACAAAACCGCCCCAAAAACATATTTTTTTAACATTTTTTTGAATAAAACTCTTAATTATTAAATGACCTTTATTTTCAATGATAATTCCATTACTTATAATTATACGGCGACGCGAAATTTTACGCAAGCCGTTGTACAGTTCCCTTTAAAAATAAAAAAAACCTTGGCAATCAAACGATGATTGCCAAGGTTTGGCGCGATAAGACCAGACGGCCTTATTGCGCTTTAAACTTTGCTTGAAAGGAGGTAGTTTTATGACCTTTTTTTGAAACACTTCCTTTGATTTCGTACCAACCCAAAGGAGATTTCCTTTTTACTTTATAACGGAAAACACCCTCGTGGGTATTTTCCCGCTCTTCGGAAAATTTTGTTTTTCCGCGAGGGTTTTTGATCTCGCAGATGATTTTATCCGCCTGCAAATCTTCCCAGAAAAACCCGTCAAAAATCTCCGCCCGCACGCTTATCGTAACCCGGCTTCCGCGAGTAACGACAATGTTGTTGTTTCTACTATCAACTCCGTTGATAGTTACGACCAGTGTCATTTCTTCTGGAACAGGAGTGGGAATTGGCGTCGGCGACGGTGTTGGAACTGGCCGCAAAACTTCAATAGCCATAGTTGTTTCTCCGCTTAATCCCGAACCTTGGTCTGTGGACTTGAAAGTCGCGCTATAAGAACCGGCGGGCGCGCTTTCCGGTACCCAAACCACTGCGGTAACCGTTCCGGCTCCGCCCGGCTCAAGCTCAAGAGTTGAACTGGGGCTGAATACCGCCGACCAATCCGCATTAGGCAATGTCACCTCAATGTTGATTGTCCTTGTTCCGCAACCCGTTGTCATTTCATTTTTGATGCTTATTTCCGAAATGACATTTTCTCCAGCCATCGTTTGGGTGTAATCCGGAGAAACTGAAACGACAGGAGATTTTTCTTCGGAGCAAGAAAGAGTTATCTCCAGCTCCGCATAAGAATTTTCTTCAACCATTTCTTCCCCTGATTCACTTGTAAACTGAATTTCAATTCCGTTTTCTTTGTCGCAGAAAGGTTCTTCTTTTAGGTTAAAAATATCATAGTAATTATCTTCTTCCGTTTCATTTTTTTTAAAAAGAAGAATTGTACCGCTATCATTCAAATTTTCCTCTTCATTGAAGAACCTTAGAAGAACTCGGGATTCTTTTTTGAGGCTAGTGTCAAAATTATCTAGCAACTTAAGAAGCTCCACGAAGTAAGTCTTCGTCTTTCCGTCCGCATCCATGGCTTTGATTATAATCATTTTTATCCCATCCAAAGACGAGGAGCGGGGTATTACTTTGACAGTCGCGCTTTCCGTTACTACAAGAACCTGGTCTTCATTTAGCCACCCCAGCTTGTATTTGATAAAAGCCGACGGATGGCCATACCCGTGGCCCAAAATACAAAGTCCGTCTCCGTATTCATCAGTAGAGCAATCCAAAGGTGGCCAGGTTGAATCATCCGCTTTGGTTATTTCTTGATTGGAACACAACCTCTCACAAGAATCGCCTTTCTTCAAGTAAATGGCCCCGGAATGAATAGGGCCAAGTGTGTGCAGTATTTCATGCCACAGGGTGTATTTATTATCAATACTGTTTTCACTAATCCAGCAGATGCCTAGGCTTAAAAGTCCGTCATCGCTTTCAACCTCGCCCCATTTTCCAATGGAACCCATAGAATAACCCCATCTTTCTCCTCGCAGGAAAATAATAATCCCGGAATAATTTGGAAAATAAACATCCGGATCAATGGCGCTTATTGTATCACGCAATATCCCCTCATGATCAATACTAGATGAACCTTGTCCATACCCGTATTCATCCGAATTTTTTGGCAAAATTACCCAATCACTTAAAACATCACCTTTCAATGACATTTTGCCTTGAGATACTTCTTGGAAATATTTATTCGCAGATTCTTCTCCGTCAAACAATGCTTCTTTTGCTTTTTCTTCCAGCTCGGAAGTACCCTTACTTGTGTCTTGATCTGCCCCTGCCACAAAGACTACAAGAATATTTTGCTCGCCAAGAGCATCTTCGTATTCTTTTGCCGGGCTAAGCAAATTCGTTGCCTTAAACTCGCTCTTTTTTCTGGAAAGGCTTGGATCACTAACTTGCTTGCAGACAAAAGGCGGGTCGCTTCCGCGCCGAACTTCAAGGGTTTCGGCTTTTGCCCTGGAAACAACCGGTAAAACAAACAACAGTGAGAAAAACAATAATACGGAAATAAATCTAACTATCTTCATTTGCCACCTCCTAAAAAAAGTTATTCGGAAAAAAAATAAATTTAAACGCATAAAACAACCCAAATACTGTCTTTTTACCTCCTTTCTTTATAAAAAAATCAAAGATCTATCCCGATGCAAAACCACTAAAAGCCTACTATACTTTTTTCACAAAGTCAAGCCCAACGTAATGAGTCATTTTGTATTTATTGTATCTACAAATTCTATTTCTAAGTCTTTCAAACTTTTCTCAAAAATATTTTTGAATATTATTTCAAAATTCGGATAATAATAATTTTTATCTAAGCTGGAAAGCAGTTTCATTACCTTATCTAGGGTATATTTTCCCGCCAAAAAGGTTACGAACAAAGAAGCCGTGTCGTAAGCATGATAGTCAGAATGTTCATCCCAGCCTTTCGGCGTTCCGAGCTTCTCGCAAAAATCTTCTTCTATTTGTATAGAATGTTTTATATCTTTATATTTCTCCGACACATAAGAGGCCAGCCCTTCATCAAGCCATTTTGGAACAGCTTTATCGTTTGTTTTTTTATCAATAAACAGATGGGCTATTTCGTGTTTTAATATGGGGAAAAATTCGTCCGCCTTGTGAGAGCTTTCTTTTGCGAAAGAATTGATATGAATAATATTTATTTCCCCGTTTATGACATTGGCAACCTCCCACAATTTTGTCTTTCGGTTAAGTTTTTTATCAAATTCTTTTCTATTTTTACATACACAGACAGCCATTTTTTCTAGTTTGTCTTCAAGTCGCAAACTGATGTCATCATAAGCCTTGATGACCAATTCCTTTGTTTTATTATAATCTTTCCCTTTATAATTAAGATGTAATTCCATATTAAAATCATTTTACATCAAAAATAAAAAGTGGGCAAAGTTTTTAAGCTTTGCCCACTAATACATTAAGCCACAGAACATTTACTTATTGCAACCAGTATTATCACAAGCTACGCATTGACATCCTTTGTCACAAATATCCGCAATTATGTTTTTTAATTCTTCTGGCACGACATCATCCGATGTTCTGTTTCTGACTTCTACAGAAGATACAAAAAAATCATCCAGCAAAGCTCCCGCATTCACTTTTCTCACCTCCTTTCATTATTATTTTACTTTTATACAATTTGTTAAAAATAAGGTTGGCTTTGTCCGCCTCAATACCCAACTCCTCCTTAATGGACTCTATTGAGAAAAAATCTTTTGATCTCAAAATTAACAACAATTCCAATCCTTTGTCAGTCAAAAAATCAGTTTTATTATCAACAAAAATCGTACCGCCGAAATCCTCCTTTCTTAAAACAACAGAATGGTTAAAATTAAAAAAATCATTAGCCTTAAAATCAACTATTTCTTCTTTTTTAAACGGTAATTTTCTGACTCTATCCGTGTTTGTTATTGGTCCTTTCATGTACATATCGTTGCCATCATAGCGGCCATGTATTAACTTCGCTGACATTCTGCACCCGCCTTCACAAATCATAACGGCTTTACAAGATTTGCATCCGTTTGGCAAAATATCCGGACTTGCCCAGAACTTCATTTTTTCCCAAATGTCAAAAAAGTTTTCATAAAGCAAATTGCCAAATTCCACATCTGCGTGGATACACGGCCTTACTGTGCCCTTAGAAGATATGGCGCAAGTGGTAACCGCCGCCGAACAAATACGATTGCCAAAAAAGTCAATAAACTCGTCTTCCTCCTCCTCTTTAAAAAGACATCTTGCTATAGGCTCAAGAGTATCAATCCTAATTTTAAAATCATTTTTTATTTTCAAAAGAATTCTCAACATTTGCTTGCATTCCTCGCCATCCAAAAGAAACTTTTTATTTGATTGATGCGATGGAACAACAGGCGTGGCGCAAAATGTAATCGCGCCAAAATCCTTGGCTATCATACCTACATTGCGCAATTCGCGAAGATTTAGTTTTGAAACAGCCATATTAACAGAAACTTTTACTTTATTGTTAACCATGGCAGTAATTCCAGCGCAAGCCTTCTTAAAAGTATTTGAGTTTGTGATGCTATTGTGGGTCTTTTCTGATCCAAGCAACGAGACCAAAACATGAGTTACTCCTAATTCTCGTATTTTGATTGCATCGCTGTCTTTAATTAAAGTCGCATTGCTGTTAATGCTCGCTTTAATGCTGTTTTCTTTGCAAGCTTCCAGAATGGCAAAGACCAATCCAGGTTTTAGAAATGGCTCTCCTCCAGTAAGAGTGACGGAATTTATTCCGGCGGTGGCTAATTTTTTAACAATAGATAAAAAATCTTGAGTGTCTAATTCATTTTTACCTATTTCTTCTGAATATCTCCAATAATTGTAACAATGAAAACATTTCTGATTACATTTTTCAGTTAGCTCAATTTGGACATCCAGTGAAGCTGAAAGTCTTTTCATTTTTTGTACTCCTTAAATATTTTAAAGACCAGTCTCCAAAGATCACACGATCTTTTGGTTTATTTTCTGTCTTTAAGCTAGCACTCCGCAACCTATTTTGTCAAGAGTTATATTTCCCTCCACTCAACCGTTGTTTTTTCCAATTTGAGATCAATGGTCAGGGTGTATTCATTGCCCTCTTGGTCGGTGGCGGTTATCTCCAGCGGATAAGTTCCGGCAGACTTGGAAGCCGGTATGGATTTCACCCTGAATTCAAAATCCTGCCACGAGCCCTTGGTAACATCTATCGTTTCGCTCGGGCTAAATTCCGCCACTGCGCCTTTTAAGCCAGTTTGGGCGATATTGGCGCTCAAAATTAATGACCCTTCGTAATCCTGACTGCTTACGGTAATAGTTATCTTGTTGGAATTGGCGGGCAAATTTTCAATAATGGACGCGCGCAATGTTTCGCTGGCGGATAATTCCACCGGCTGGCTTGATACTTCTTCCAAAACTTCGTCGTCGTTGGTCGTGTCGTTGAATTTGGCGGTGATATTTTTGTCGCCATCCATAGTCACAGCCGCGCTGTTGGCCGATGACTTTCCCGCGCAATTATCGCCTGCGCCGTCGCAACCGGTGCCCCATTCTATAAATGAAGCTGTGCCCGAAGGACTTTGATTAAGCGTAACAGCCGAACCGTATGGAAATTTGTAGAAACAGCTTACCGTAGTCCATATCTCGCCCTTCTTGCAAGTGAAGCTTGTGTCGCTGCCGGAGCTTATGGCTGAGTCGCCGGTTTCGTCCGTTCCGATTTTATCCGAGCTTATAGCGACGCTTCCCGTTCCGTCCACAAATTTGTCGTTATCCGTTCCGATAAAATCCGTGGCGTCAAGAATATCCACCGCAAGGGTATGATAATCATTGTTCTTGTCGTTGAAAGTGGCGGTGATATATTTATCTGTGCCCAAAATCACCGTCTTGTCTCCGGAACCGGTAGCCGTGTCCGTGTTGCAATCGCCGATGCCGGAAACACAAGTCGCCCAAGAGATGAAGTCGCCTTTCGTGGCTTGTTGTTTCAGAGTAATCTGGCTTCCTTCAGGGAAACTATACGAGCAAGAAGAGCTGTAATCTCCCGTTTTCTCGCAAGTGAAAATTGTTCCACTGTTGCCGGTCTCATCTGTTCCTGAACCATTGGAAACTACGGTAACTTTACCCGTTCCGTCAATAAATTTGTCGGTATCCGAATTGCTGTCGTAAAGGTCCAATATGTTGACGATTAAATTATTGTTTATGGTAACTAGAGGATCAGGGTCGGAGTCCTCGCTAGTTATTTTGCTGAAATATATGCCCGCCGTTCTTGTGTTCCCTCCATCATCAATCAAATCGCTGTCCATAGTAAGCTTGCAAGTTCCTTTGCCGTAGCTGTAAGAAACATTTTCCTCCATGCAACCAGAACCGCTGTCGTCATAATTCCAATAATTTTTATCGTAATCGTTGTTCGGGAAAGAATAATCCGATCCGGCTGACGGGCTTATGTATATGATATTGCCGTATTCGTATTGGTAAGAGCAAAGAGATTCCGGGTAATCGGTGGCGATGTCGGCCACAACGGCGCAAGTGAATTTATTGGCCTTATCGGTTGTCGTCACGTAATTTTCATCAAGCTTTATGCCGTCGGTGGCGGAATTACTGCTGTCGTAGCTGGTGATATTGACATTGCCCACGCCGATGACATTAATGTCCAAATAATACGGGTCGTTGTATTTATCGTTGAATTTGGCGGTAATGTTTTTGTCGGCATCCATAGTTATGTCGCCAATCGTTGATGACTTTGACCCGCAATCATTGCCCGAGCCGTCGCAACCGGTGCCCCATTCCACAAAGGAGCCGCTAGTGGTTTCATGGCCAAGCGTTATCACAGAATTTTCTGGAAATTTATAGGAACAGCTTACAATAGTTGAAACATCGCTTTTGATGCAAGTAAAGTTTGTGTTTTTACTTCCTTCATCAGTTTTGTCATAACCAATTTTTTCCGAGTTGACAGTTACTTTGCCAGCCCCATCTACCTTCCAATCATTTTTGTCGCCATCAAAATCCTCTCCGTCCAAGATATCAATCATTAAAGTATGTTCTGCCGCTGTCTTACAAGAATATGTGGCGCTGACGCTTTCCGCCGCAGAACATCCGCTGGCGTTGCAAGCTTTGACGCTGTAAGTGTATGAGTTTCCGTTGCTGACATTGGAATCAGTATAAGAATTGGTGTAAAGCGTGGTTGAAGTTGTTTCCGAACCTTTCTGAAGAGTGTAATAGTTTTTCTTGCTGGTTGAGGTGTTGCTTGCCGTATCGGCCGTATCTGTCCAAGTAACTTCCATTTTTTTGTCGGTACAGTTGGAAGCCGCCGTCAAATTTGTCGGCGCAGGAGGCTCTTCGCCTAAAACATTAATGTTCATCGTGTCTTGCGATTTGGAACCGGAGCAAACCTTGGTGGCGGAGTCTTGAACATAAGTGTTGAAACATTCCATTTCGTAAACGGCGGATTCGGAAAGTCCGTTTATCGTCAGTGTTCCGCTGGTTCCCTTAAGCGCCTCGTTCGCTCTTTTACTGCCGACCAGCCGGTAAAGCTTGCAAGAAGAAGCGTTGGACGCGCTCCACTTCAATTCAATTTTTTCTCCTTTGTTTATTGGAAGGGTTCCGTCCGTGTAAGGGCCGTTGCTAGTTAAATTTTTGGCTTGCAAGATTACTGTCGGTTTCTGGGTTACTGAAATAACCACCGTATCTTCTTTCTTCGCCGTATCTAAAGACGAGCCCAAGTATCTGGAACAAGTTAAGGAGTAGTCGCCGGATTCTTGAATATCGGACAACATTTTCGTTCCCGATTTTAATTTCAAGTCCATATCTTTGACTAGCAATCCCGACCAACCATCCTTGGATGCGGTATTGGAAGCGGTGCAGGTTTTGACTCCCGAATTTTCCCATTGGAGATTGAGCGGACAGCCGTAGCTGACGGCAACAGGACCGTCGCTGTAGCTTCCTCCGACCGGAGCGCCTTTCAAGTCAACTTTCGGATCGGGCAGACGAAGCGGAATCTTGACTCTGATAACGCCGCTTTTATCCAAAGCTTTGCTTTCCGAACTGTAACTGCGCCTTACGGAAGAGCCGATATATTCCTTTGACTGTGAATCCTCCATACTAAAGAAACCTCTGTAAAAATTCTTCGCGTCGCTCCAGCTTCCCGGGTAGCCGGCCGTTCTGAAATAAACGACAATATAGGGATTGCTTTTTAAGATTTTATCGCCGTTTGCGCCCGTGCCATAAAAACTGGCCAAATCGTCCGGGTTGATCTGATACTTGTAGGATTTTTCAAAAGAAATGTTTTTGGCGTGTTCGCCTGTGTAAAGATTATCCAGATTCAATCTGATTTGTTTCGCGTAATCGCTATCGCCCGCGTTATTTTTTTTGAATCTTATTTCCGTTTCATCCAGACCTTCGGCGCCGATGGCTATTTTGATTTGGGCGGATGAGTTGGCATTGGAACATCCGATTTTGCCGCTGATGTCTTCCAGATAAATCATCGGATTGCCCGCTATGCCGCTGTCCAAGAAATTATCAAAGTCAACGGCGATATTTCCCGAAGCGAAAGTGTTGTAGGAACTTTCTCCGCCTCCCCAATAAGATCTTAATGTCGCCGTCTGTCCTTCAAAAATTCCTCCCCAGCCCCATATCTCGTCAAAGTTTTTCACATCCGTTCCTTCGTATAATTTTTTTTCAGGTATGCCGGAAGCAACCGCGAAATTGGCTTTCACCTCTTTGACTTTATTGAGAGACACGACGCAAGTGAAATCGCCGGTTGAGTCGCAACCGGTCCAGCCGGCAAAAGCGGAGTCGTCATCAGGTTCGGCCGTCAGAGTGATGGAAGTTCCGGAAGGATAATAAGTCGTGCCGATTTTCGCGCCGTCTATCGTTCCACTTCCCGCTCCGATAGTTCCCAAAGATAAGTAAGGCTTAATTTCGGGCGCTGGTGTGGGCGGTGGCGGTGGTGGCAATGGTGGCGGAGGGGGAGGTGTATAGGAATAAGATGGCGGCGGAGGCGAGTATCTTGGCGGAGGTGGCGGTGGAGGTGGCGGCGGTGGTGGTGGAGGAGGAGGTGGCGGGGGCGGGGGTGGTGGTGGAGCTGAACGGCCTCCCCCGCCGCCTCCTCGAGCGGCCAATAAAACAACTCCTCCGTCGTTATCTTGGAATTGAGAAGTTAAAACATCGCCGGAATTGTCCAATATTTGTGTTATTTCATCAACCGGCGCCGATAGAATTGCTCCGTGAGCCAAGTTAAATAATCCAAAAACTCCCAAGGCCAGCAAAAATCCGAAAATGGCGAATTTCTTGTCCATATATTTTTTCCCTTTTCTGATAAAAAACAAGAAGCCAAAAACAAAGACGGCCAGTAAGGCGTATTTAGCGTAAAGGCCGTAATCGGATATTCCGCCGTCGGTTTTTTCCGTTAATTCTTTATAAGAAATTTTAGCCAAGTCTTGATTATCCGCCAGCAAAGAAACATCGTAAGAAATTTTACTGCACTTGGCTTTCAATAAAACATCAACAACCTGTTCTTGCAGGCTTCCGTCGGAAATTTCCGGCAAGCTTACTTTGTTTTCTCCGCAGACATTGCCTTTATCGTCTTTAACCGTGGCGACAAGACTGGCGCCGGAAAGATTTTTAACGCTGGACTCGTCCCCGCTCCAATACAAGTCCATAGAGCCGAAATATCCGACAAGAAGCTTGACGATGTCGCCTTTGTCGTAATTGGTCTTTATCTCGCCGACGGGAGAAACTCTCTCCACTCTGGCCGAAGACCCGGCGACAGTCCAGCGGAAAGACATATTGAACGAGCTGATATCGCCATTTTCGTCCACAAAGCTTACCAAGGCTTCGTAGACTTGAGGCTTCTCCGCCTTAGGAAGATAAAATTCAACTATTTTTTCCTCTCCGGCTGCGAAAGGAACGGGCTGGTCCGTTATTTCCAAAACCCTTCTGCCATTAAGCGGGCTTCCGTAGACGAAAAATTCTTTCCATTCTATCCGCGGAAAGACAAAAAAATCTTCCGCCCCCAGATTCTTGAGCTTGCAGCTTATTTTGGGAGCTTCGTCGGGATTGAAAATCGGACCGGAGGTGTTGGAATACTTTTTCCCGCCGCTTTTTATGAAATAGCAATTTTCTTGGTCAAAATCAATAAAACCGTTTTTGTATAACTTGCCTTCTTTATAATTATAGCCGAAATTGGGAATGATTTTGTCCGCCGTTCCCAATCCCCGCCCGTCCGAATATATGTAACTGACGATGAGATTGTAGTCGTTCAAAGGAGCGTATGGGCTGATGGGCAAAAATAAATCAATCGTTTTTTCTTCCAACGGCTTCAGGGTGATGTAGTCGGGACTGCCGTCTCCTTCTATGGCCGAGACGATCAAGGAGGACAGGGAGAAATCGGGATTTTTCGGCTTAACCAAAGGGTTGGTTTCCTGCAGGCGAATGAGATAAGTGGAAGGGTAAGTTTCCATTTCGGCGCTGGGATTGGCCAAAACCGCGCTGATGTTTATCCCGCCTTTTGCCGGCTGGAACCGCAAATTTTTTATCTCTATTCTGTCCGGCCGTCTTAGTGTTTCAGCCGCCAAAGCCAAATCAAAACCAACTACGGCGATAAATAAAACGACCGCGAAAAGAAAAAATGATTTTTTTGCCATAATTTGTTCCCCTTGATAATTAAGCTGATAATAAATTTTATTTTTTATTTGATTTGCATTTATTATACCACTTTTAAAATTTATCAAAGCTTGAGTTATCCACAGCTCGTCGAAGTCCGGTGTCGACGAGAAATCACCGATAGAATTTTTTACCGCCGCTCGCATAAACTATAAAAATCAGCAAAATCCCGGCCGGGATGGAAAATATTTGATATGAAATAGGCAATGTGCCGAGATAGGCAAAAATAAAAGCGAAAGGAGATATGCCGATAATCGTGGCCAGCGTGTATTTTTTCCAACTCAAGACACTAAAAATACTCAAAGCGTAACTCAAAAGGTCAACCGGTATCATAATTCTTAAAACAACTACCGACCAAAATATTCTCTCTTTAGGAATATGCTTATGCAGATTTTCAATATTGCGGACGGAAAAAAATTTTTGCGCCAGAGGCAATCCATACTTGCGTCCAATGACGAAAGCGATGAGCGACCCGACAGTCCAGCCTAAAATACTAAGCATGGCCGTTGCCGCGACTCCCCAAACATTGGCGGCAATGGGTATCAAAGGAGCGGCGCTTATCGGAGCCGCCACTGTGGCTATGACGGCTATGGCAACATAAGCAACCATGCCGAAAACTCCCCCTCTTTCCACAAAAATTTTCGCCTCCTCGCCGTACTTCTGGGAATAAAAAGCGGAAACGACAAAAAGCGCAACGATAATAGCAACCGGAATAACGGCTTTGATTTTATTTTTCACGACCATAGAATTATTACTTGCGGCGACGAGAAAATAATTTAAGAAAAAAATTAGCGATCGTTCTGGCCTTCGCGCCTTCCGATTTAATCGCTCCTCGAAGCGAATCCATGTCATTCGCTAATTTGTCGCTCTCCTTAAGTATTGTCTTTGAGATGCGCTTCATATCGTTAAGAATGCGAATAACATATATCATGACGATAATCATACCAACAATAAAGATGGCAACCGCCACGCTGGTAATGAAGAAAAAAATATCGGCTTTAATAATATTTTCCATTTTAAAATTATAACATATTCGCGAACTAAAAAGAAAAGCAAAACACGTGTGGCGTTTAACAAAACTTTTTCCTTTTGCATATTTTTTCTCCTTTAGTTTTATTGTTTATTTTTTATTATTTTATTTGAAAGAGCTCCAAACGCTATTGATTAAAATATAAGTTTTCGTGTTTGTTATGTCAAATTTTGATTGCCGAATTAAAATTATTAAATTCTAACATCAAGCCAGCCAAAACTTTTTTAATGCTTTTTATTTTGCTCTTTCGACACTCTTGGGACGCCAATAAATTGTCCGTTTTTATTTTTTCGGATTAGTTTGTAATAATTAAACAATATTCTTATTATCTCAAAAAATATAATGGTACCAAGACCAACCCACAGGATTAAGAAATATGAATTATGTATAGCAATTTTCATTTCTCTAAAAAACAAAACAGTGTTAACTGACAAAAGAATAAAAATGACAATTCTTAAGATAAATTTACTTAATGCCGCCTCTCTAAAAATAGAGTTCCCTATATAGTCATCTTCCTGCGTGTATTCCATGTCAGTTTTAATATAGAGAAGAAGATTGATTATAAAAATAAGAACCCAAAAAACTACTTTGAGGGCAGAGACTTCTGGGGATCCGAATTCAACACTATTTTTAAGATCTACGGAGTAAATAAATGTTTCAAATACAAAAAATAATGCGAGCATATCAAAAAGCCACTTTACATTTTCAAAATAAGATAGTAGCCATCTTATATTTTTATGAATGAAATTTTCCATAAATAATTGGTCTCAGACGCCAAAACTACTTTGTGACTGCCGGACTAGGAATCGAACCTAGATTAGGGGATTCAAAGTCCCCTGTCCTACCTTTAGACGATCCGGCAATGTTCCGGCAATACTTTAACACATTTATCGGAAAAATTAAAGGCGTTTATCCGAGAATAAACGCCTACTTGCCATCGCTGATTATCGCCAATAAGGCAAGTTCCAGAGGCGTTTGGGGCAAGTAAGAACGAGAGCGGGTTTCGTAATATTCCAGCATTATTTTCAGCGCCCTTTCCAGCTCGCCCGGCTTGGCCGTATCTTTGCAACGCTCCAAAAACTTGAATTCGTTTTCGCCGTACGAATCTTGGATTTGTTTTTTCATCGCCGGAGCCAGTTTGAGCAGAATGGCCGAACGCAAATCCCGCAAAATCATTTTGTAAAAAATTTTCACATCCGCGTTTTTTTCCATCGCCGCTTGGATAGCCTCCAAGCCCGTTTCCGCTTTTTTCTCTAAAACTGCATTGATGAATTTTTCTACCGATTCTCTCGGTGGGGCGGACAAAAATCGGCGGGCGTTTTCTTCCGTTATTTTTTTATCGCCCATGGAAATTATCTGCTCCAACATTCCCTGCGCGTCGCGAAAAGACCCTTCCGCGCCAAGAGCGATGAGGCCGGCCGTCCCGTCGTCTATTTCAAAACCTTCTTTTTTGGCGATATTTTTCAAAGCCTTTCTTAAGACTTCTTCGGAAATTTTGCGGAAAGAAAAATTCTGACACCGAGAAATTATCGTCTCCGGCATTTTATCCGTTTCCGTCGTCGCCAAAATAAAAATGGCGTGCTCGGGCGGCTCTTCCAAAGTTTTAAGCAAAGCGTTAAAAGCTTCTTTGGTCAGCATATGCGCCTCGTCTATGATGTAGACTTTTACCTTGCCTTGCATAGGGGAAAATCTCACTGCTTCCCTTAACGCCCGTATCTCGTCTATGCCCCGCGAAGAGGCGGCGTCAATTTCCATAAGGTCAACGTCAGAGCATCCCGCTTCTTTGGCCAAAATTCTGGCCAAGCTCGTCTTGCCTGTCCCGCGAGAACCGGAAAAAAGATAAGCGTGAGAAATCCTCCCCGTTTTGACGGCGTTTTTTAAAACCGAAACGATATGATCTTGCCCCAAAACTTCCTCAAAGCTCTGCGGCCGATATTTGCGATACAATACTGTTTTGTCGCTCATTTTTTTTAATTTTTATTTTTTTCCAATATCCTCACCACGCCATTATCCGCGTCCACTTCCACCAAATCGCCGTCCTTAATTATTCGTGTCGCATTTTTTGTGCCAATTATACAAGGCTTTTTTAACTCCCTTGATATAATGGCGGCATGGCAAGTAACACCGCCTTCATCTGTAACTATCGCCGATGCCATTTTTATCAAAGGAACAAATTCGGCTCTGGTCATTGACGTAACTAAAACATTCCCGGGAATAAACTTGGGAAATTCCGATTGGTCGAGAATAATACTAACCCTTGCCGTCACTTTTCCTTTAAAACCGGGGTTTCCTTTAATCTTGATTGTTTTATAGCCGCCGCTTTCATCCGCCATAAGTTTGTAAATCTTATCTTTAATTTCTTTTACACCGCCATATTCAAATTCATAACCTTCTTTGTTCGCATACATCGCGACACCTTTTTTTCTAAGTTTTATTTTATCGCAATAGTCATCTTTTTTATATACCTCATCAATAAAATCGTCATAAAATCCCCAGACTGCATCATCTTGCGGAATATTTATTCTCTTAAAAATTTCTCTGACAATGTTAGATATTAAAGCTATAATTTTCTGTATCGGTTCCTTTCTTATGTCTCTGACATACATGCAGAATCGGACATATTCCAATAATTTATTTTCATCTTCGGATAAGTTTTTTTTAAATCTTTTAACCTCTTTTTTATTAAATAAAATATCATTGGAAATTTTATCGAGCTCGTTTTTTACTTTCTCAAATCCGCCTTTACCCTTGATTATTTTATTAAAATAACTTACAGATTCTCCAACGGGAGGACAGATGCGGTAATTACTGAGCATCCACTGATTTGCGTAGTTGTCCAAATCTTCTTTTAATGAAAGTATTGCTCGGTCAAACCTTGTCGCAAAGGATTCAAAAGCAACCATTGAGCTAAAATCAAAAAAATTTTTAAAATCTTTGTCTTTGCCGTTAATATTTTTATAAAACTCATAAATCAAATCCTCGTCTAAAGCCTCGCAAAAAACAGTTGACGCAAAAAAACTATCCATTAAGTCAAAGCATGATTTTACGATGACACACAATTCTTTCTCTTTTATTATCTCCAATTTTAGCGGAGAATATTTTTCATAATGTTCATTTACAATTTTCCATATTGATAAAAAATCTTCATGCTCTGGCAAACGATCGACGTTTTTCAATTTTTTAAATTTCTGAAATGTTAAAACAGTTGTATTTATATATTTTCCCCAATCAAAAAAAAATACGCCATTTTTATTTTCCGTCAAAAAAACAAAAGACCCGAAATCAAAATTGTAGTATCTGCTAATGTAAGGAGAGAACGCAGACGGATATAAGCCACCGTATATAAGCAAAGAAAGACTCCCTTCTTGTTTTGTTATTTTCTTTCCTTCAAAATCTTTTTTAAACTTATCAAAAATCATATTATAATTTCATCTTCTGTTTTCTAAATTTACGACCATTAATCCAGGCCACAAGCCACCTAATATGAGTTTCAAAATCTGTTTCGCCCCTTGAATTATCTTCATAGGGATGAGGGAGGTTTCCCCTTGAGCCTGTTAACAAACTTCCTCCGCCTAAAAAAGCTAGTGTTCTAAAAATTTGATTGCCAACCATACCGTTTGGCGGCACGATTATATTGCATTCTTCTTTTAGGGCTGTTTCAATTTCTATGGCATAATTTTTTGCGTTTATTCCTTTTTTGGCAAAATAATCAACAACAAACTCCGCGTCTTCATATGTCTGATTTAAAATTCCCCGCACTCCTTCTTTAATCTCTTTTTTTCTGGCATAAGTTTCGTGTCTTATGCCTGTTATAAATCCGATTTTAGGTTTCATCCTCAATTCGGCTTTCATAAATTTTATTATGCCCTCGCAATCCTTAATTTTTTCTTCCTTCGTCCAACCAAAAGGATTACTGCCTTGAGAAACAAAAAATTGGCGTCCGTAAAAGTCTTTCATCAACCCCAATTCAATCATTTCCTTTGCCTTTTCTTTGCCAATTAACGCCGAGTATGCTTCAAATGTTTTAAAGTCGTCAATCGTCCCTCTTATTATTCCTTCCACTTCTTCATTAAAAAGAACCTTCGCCAATTCTTTTTCTGGTTCTTCCGAAATTATTTTTTGAAAACCTTTAACATTATTGATAGCTTTTGGTCCAACCAATATAATTTCGGCATATTTTTTTGACTTGACTAGACTTTTCAAAACCTCTTTATTCGGCTCTTTTAAACCAAAACCAATTTTAGGTTTTCCTAATTTAATTCTTTCTCTAATATTTTTTTCAAATTGAGTTGTCTTTTTCATAAAATAATTATTCTTTTTATAAACATATAATTTCACCGTCTTTTATAATTTCTACCTCTTTTCCGTCTTCTTTAATACCTTTAATTGTGGAAAACATAGCTACGCAATCAATATGAATTGGAATGTCATTGTAATCTGGATCTGATCTCTCAATGTTGAAGATGGTGTTTTTGCCTAAGGCAATGTGAATTGTTCCAAGCCCCTTTTCTGCTTCTAAGGAAGTGGGTGGAGAAATTCTTTCGCCATCTTCTGCGTATCTAAACGCTTTGGAATTCATGCCAAATGAAAACTCAGCCAATTTGAAAGCGTTTGTAATTTTATCATCGGGGTTTTTCTCCTGATATTCGCTGTTGATTTTTTCTAAAATGTTTCGAAGTTTATTGGCTGATTCGCCGCCTTCTATTTCTACAACTTTCCCTTTTTCAATAAAAAGTTTTATTGGTCTGTCCGGCCTGCCAATCATGCCTACCGCGCCATCAATAACATACACCCCATTAGTTTCCGCCAAATCTACCGCCCCTCCGTATTCGCCAAATGGAAAATTGCTTCCTGTGCCGGGCTTGTCAATAATTCCGGTCTCTTTCGCTAAACTCCGCACTTTAATATCAAGCTCTAAATTGCTTCCAATTTTACTTGTTATCTTTACTTTTTCAACTCCATTCATGGCTTCTGCAAATTTGTCTATTCTTGCTTTCATTTCTATGGGGTTCTCAAGAGCTCCGCCTTCAGTTAAAATTTTTCTTTCGGTGTTGGTAATTGAGATAATCCTTGATTTGGAGGGAAACATGCTTGCTTCATCATTTTTTCGTTCGCTTAACATTTTTGCCAATGTTTCTGCTGAATATTTTTTTCTTAATTCCGGAAAGGAATTTTTTAAGGCGGATGATTCCAGCAATGAGCTTATAATTTCAGAACTATGGCTGGGATGAGCCAACTCAACTGTTTCTTTGGAGTGTGTTCTTGACAAGGAAGTAACCAACAAAACAGCGTCGGATGTTTTCATTTTTTCGCCTATCATTTCTCCAAACTCCTGCGCGGCATATTCTGTCTTTGGCGCGACGACGACTCTGCAGTCATCTCCGGCAATTTCTTGCCCGGCATCCATTAACGCTTTTATCATTAATGTGTCGGCGCCGCTATCCGCAATAATCAACAAATTTTCACCTTTTTTATTGTCTGGCGATCTTTTTAAGGAAAAAGAACTTATGACATTTTTAGCGCCAACCTTCATTTTTTCAAGTTGTTCTTTTTCTTCAAGAGACAACTCTTTTTCTTTTTTGTCCATTGAACGCGCAGCCAGCTCGTATCCATGCTGTTGAATAGCTCCTTCTTCGTTTCCTGTTTCAGAAATTTTTTTTTGTTTTTCTTCTTTAGAAAGTTTATCAAAGAAACTTTTTTCTGAATCTAAATATTGTTTTTCAAAATTTTGCATATAATTATTTTCCCAGCGTCGTTATCGGTAATCAATTTTAGGAATAAAAAACCATATGTTTAAATTATTTTTTACTTGCTTACGGGCGATAAGTATTCAGTGTATTCAAACAGTTTATTTTTCAATACTAACAGTATGATATGATACGTTTTCTATGAAACAAAAAGTATTCTTGAAACAACACGAAAGGTATTTTTTAAATTTTATCGAATTTTTCTATATCGTACCCTTCTTTTTCAGGGTCGTAGTATTTCATTTTGGGTTGACTTTCTTCTCCGGAGCCAGTGACATATCCCCGAATCATATCTTTTGGTATGCCAGGAAATTCCTTTTCAATAAAATCAACAATTGCTTCTAAAACATCAGGGAGTATTGTTTTAAACTTTTCATTCAATTCGGGATTTCTTTCCTTTAGAAATTGAGAAAATTTGCGACCAATATTTTCACCCTCTTGTGATGCTTCCTTTTTTTCTTTAAATTCTTCCATACATTTATATTAGTTTATAATTTGGCTATAGACCAGCAAACTGTTAATAACTTTCTTTAATGTCTTTAGCATATCATAAGGTGTTATACAATCAATTGGATGGTAACTACCCATCATTTCCCAATGTCGTTATCGGCCTGCTCTGCTCATCTCCTTTTTTCTCGCCCGCTCTTTCCAGTATCCTCACCACCCCTTTATCCGCGTCCACTTCCACCAAATCGCCGTCATGTAAAACTTTGGTGGCGATTTTCGTGCCAATTATGCAAGGGTTTGCCTAATTCACGAGAAACAATGGCGGCATGACAAGTAATGCCCCCCTCATCGGTTACGAAAGCCACCGCTTTTTTCATTGCAGAAATATATTCTGGACGAGTCATAGAAGCAACAAGTATTTCCCCTGTCTTAAAATTATTAATGCTTTCGAGCGAGAGGCATATACGAACAACACCATTGACGCGACCAGCAAAAGCAACCTGCCCATTTAATACCCCATTATTACTTGTTATTGTTTTGGCAAACTTATCAATAAACTTTTGAGCCTCCGTTCCGACTAACGAAATTCTCTGTAAGTTATTTGGAGCATAATCAACAAAAAGATTGCTTCTTTCAATTAATAACTGCTGAAATTCCCCGTCGGTAATTTTGTTAATTTCTTCTGGCAGTAAGAATTTTATAGCTTCTTGAGAAATACCCGTTTCCCTTGCCAAAGCTTCCAGCACTGGCTGGCTTATATAAATACTTTCAAGAATGTTCCCTTTTCGTTCATCCTGCCAAGAAAAAATATGAGATACTATTTCTGCAAATTTTTGCTTGTCAGTTTCCTTGTGTTTTAAACCCAGATTAAATACTCCAATATCTAGTTTATGAGAAAGTTCATATACAGTTTTCGCAGAAATTTCATTTCTCCCCAAATACGAACTTTGAATCCACGCATATTTTTCTTTAAACTTTTTCAATATTTCTTTATCGCTTTTTTCAGAATTACATAATTCGTGCGCGTAAACTTCCGCCTTTTTGAGAAAAGATGGCTCCGAAGGTTTAATCGTTGATGGATCAATATGAAATTCATTTAATAATTTTTGTTCAGCAACAGAGGTTGCGCATTCTATTATATGAGCAATGCCACCGCTTGCACATAATCTTTCAACTTGCTTCTGTAAGATATTTTTTAACTCTTTTATAGAAAAATCATTCAGTTCACTTTCAACATAAATAGCATTTTTTATAGTCGCCTCATATGTTTCTCTATACTCTTTAATTAGGGCGGATAAATCTTTTAGTGTTTTAACCTTATCCCAGAAAATATCACCAATCCTATTATAATCATCCTTATCATAATGCCACTCAATATTTTTATTATGGGAAATTATTAAAAAGTGCTTATAGTATAAACCCCATGCAAGATTAAAACCTGAAAGTGTTGCCGTGCTACTTAAGAAAAACGGATAGGCATTAAAACGTTGAACATCCCAGTCAATCTTTTTAAGGGATTCTGCTAATGACTCTTCTGAAATTTTTTCAGATTTCCCCAGCGTCGTTATCGGCCTTGACTGCGTTATGTAGAATTTGTCGTTCTCAAAAGCCCACTCTATATCTACCGGGAAGCCGTAATGATTTTCTATTTTTAGGATAAGTTCGGAAAGTTCCAGGATTTGATCGTCGGTCAGTTTTTGTTTCTCGCCTTGTTCTTGGGGAATGTTTTGCCATTCGTTGCCGCCTTCTTTGGGTTTTCGGTAGATGCCTCTTTCTTGGAGGGAGACGTTTTTGTCTATTATTCTTCTAGGATTTTTCTCTATCACATAAGAGTCGGGAGTGATTTGGCCGGAGACGATGGCTTCGCCCAGACCGTAGCCGGCTTCAATGATAAGTTGATTGCGGTCTTGGGTGACGGGGTGAACGGAAAAAGCGATGCCGGAGACTTCGGATTCTATCATTTTCTGGATGACGACGGCCACCGAGATTTTGCTGTCGTGCAAACTTTTCTCAAACCGGTAGAAGATGGCTCGGGGGGTGAACAGCGACGCCCAGCATTTTTGGACATTAGCCAAGAGAGTTTTTTCGGTGGTGTTGAGGAAACTGTCCAGTTGGCCAGCCCAAGCGGCGGAAGAAGAATCTTCGGCGGTGGCGCTTGACCTGACGGCTACATATTTGGATTTCAGCTTCTTGAATTCTTTTTTTATTTCATCCTTTATGTCTTGGGGCATCTTGGCTTTCAGAATCAAGTCTTTTATCTTATCGGAGGCGTTTTCCACTGTATGCATTTCTTTGTGGTTGGCGGCGTGAAGAATGGAGTCTATTTCCACGTTCAGGTCGGCGCCTTCCAGAAACTTTTCAAAGGCGGAGGAAAGAACCACGAAACCGGACGGAACGGGAATGCCGGCGGAAGTCATTTCGCCCAGAGATGCCCCTTTGCCTCCGGCGAGAGAGGTATCACTTTTAGTTATTTTTTTGAAATCTCGCAGAAGTTCCATAATTATTAATATCTTATCAATATTAACTTTTTTTACAAACAAAAATCCAGCGAAAACTTTCTTCCAAAATCCCCTTTCCACAAATTAGACTTTACCAGCGATAGCAAATATACTCTAATTTTATTTTTAATGGATATCGTTTATTTGAAAATAGGCAAAGCCAGCGCCAGATGTTCCATAATCATTTTGGCCGAGGATCCCTTGTCGGATATAAATTGCCGGCTTCGGGATAATTCTTCCAAGGCCCGCCATTTGACTTGTTCACTTGGACATTCAATGTCCAAGTGAAGCAAAAATTCCAAGGCGTTTAAAAATTGAATGGCTTTTTGTTTGTTGGCGGACGACTCCGAAATCAATTCATTTCCCTCTTCCTCGCCGTTTTTAGCGAACAACTTTTTTACCATTTCCAGTCTCTTGTTTGGCAAAGCGGCTAAAAATTTCCGGCCGATTTCAAGTGTTTCTTTTTCCAATCCTTCTTTGCCTTTAGAAATATCAATAACAGTCAGCCTTGAGCGAAGAGTGGGGATGACATTTTCCACTGATGGAACAATGATAAAAAAATAGATTTTCTCGCCCGGTTCTTCCAGGGTTTTCAAAAGCGCGTTGGATGATTCCATATTGAAAGAAAAAACTTCCATCACTAAAACCTTTCCCTTGCCGGAAAAAGATTTCGTGGCCGCCCAGCTCGTCAGATTATGGCTGTCGTTTATTCCAAACAGTCCGAATCGCCTGAATGAAAAGTCCGGATGAGATTCCAGATTCTTTTCCGCGAGTATGGCTCTAGCCGCATCTTCGGCCATTTTCTTGCTAGCTTCTTTATCTCCGCAAAGCAAATAAGCGTGATGAAATTCTTTTTTCTCAATATGGGCTTTTAGAATAGGATGCATAAAAACTAATTATCCGCTTATTAAGTTTTTAATAATTTTTACCATCGTCTCTTTTTCTTTCGGATCACTTTCGGCAACAAGAAGCGCCAAAGCCACTAGCGCGTTATCATTTATCTTTCTTTCGCCGGACTTTTTGAAGAGAAAATTTGTTTTATCCAAAAAATACACAAATAAAAAGGCGGCGGAGCGTTTGTTCCCGTCAGAAAACGGATGGTCTTTAATAATGAAATAAAGAAGATGAGACGCTTTGTCCTCTATTGATGGATACAGTTCTTTGCCGCCAAATGACTGATAAAGGCCTCCGATGATGCCCTCAAAACTGCCTCTCCTTTCTTGCCCGAAAAGATCTCCCGCTTCTTTTTTCGCGACCAATTCTTTTTTTAATTCGACTATTATTTTCAAACAATCATCGTATTTCAAAACAAATTTTGTTTTTTCTCCTTTTGATTCTTTGAGCTGTCCTTTATCGTATTGTTCAAGGATGGTAAGCGTTTTGGCGTAATCGGAAAGCAAATTCAAAATTTCCCCGGCTTGCCCGCTCAATAATTCCTTTTTTGATTTTTCCTGTAAAAACGAGATGGCGGTTTGCAGTTCTTGAAATTTCTCCCAAGCTTCCAATAATCTTTTTTCGTTTATCGTATAACCCTTAAGCAAATGGTCTTTTAATGTTTTGGTAGCCCAAATTCTGAATTGCGTCGCTTGTTTGGAATTGACTTTATAACCAATAGAAATAATAGCATCCAGATTATAGAATTGCGTTTTATAAATTTTCCCGTCAGAAGCAGTATGTTCCAAAATGGAACTAACTGAATTTTTATTTAATTCTCCCGTTTTAAAGATATTATTTAAATGCTTTGTTATTGCCGGTCTCTGTGTTCCAAACAATAACGCTATTTGGTTTTGGGTCAACCAAACAGTCTCCTCCTCCAAACGCACATCCAAAGAAACTTCATTTTTTGAAGTCTTGTAAATTATTATCTCCCCTTTTTTAAAATTCTCTTTTTTCATGCTAAATCATTCTAAAGATTTGATCCCCTTTTCTCAATATGAGCTTTTAGAATCGGGTGCATAAAACTACTTCTTGGCTATAATACTTTTTTTGTAAGTATCCAGATGGTCCAAAGCCAGACCGGCGCCTTTGGCGACGCAGAGCAATGCGTCATCGGCGACATGAGCTTTTACGCCGGTAGAACGAAAAACCAGCTCGTCCAAATTCCTCAAAAGCGAAGACCCGCCGGTCAGCGTGATGCCGTTGTCTATGATATCGGACGAAAGTTCGGGCGGAGTTTCCTGCAAGACATTTTTGATAACCTTCATCATATCTTTGAGTTCGGAATCAATCGCCTTCACAACTTCGTTGGTGGTAATTTCCGCCGCTCGGGGCAAACCGGTGAGGAAGTCCCGGCCTTTAATTTTATAAACCATTTCCTCGTCCATCAAAACCGCCGAACCGATTTTTATTTTTATGTCTTCGGCCGTCCTGTCGCCGATAAACAGATTAAAATTTTTCTTGATGTAATCGGCGATGGCCTGATTGATCTTGTCTCCGGCGCACTTCAGTGAGGCGGAAGCGACGATGCCTCCCAAAGAAATGACGGCCGCGTCCGTCGTCCCTCCGCCGATATCAACTATCATATGCCCTATGGGTTCTTGGATGGAAATACCGGCGCCAATAGCGGCCAGTATCGGCTCTTTCATCACGTAAGCCGCTTTGGCTCCGGCTTTTATAGCCGCTTCCACCACCGCCCTTCTTTCAGTGGAAGAAACGCCGGCCGGCACCGATACCAGCACTTCCGGCTTGGCAAAGCTCCATTTCCCCATCGCTTTGGAAATGAAATATTTCAGCATCGCTTCAGTCACTCTGTAGTCGGCGATCACTCCGTCTTTCATCGGCCGATAAGCGGTGATGGTGTCCGGAGTTCGGCCGACCATCGCTCTGGCTTCGTCTCCCACCGCCATAACTTTATTGTCCGGCAAGGAAATAGCCACCACGGACGGCTCGTTTAAAATCACCCCCTTGCCGGGAACAAAAACCAGCGTGTTGGCCGTGCCCAAATCAATGCCTAATTTTTTGTTGAAAAATCCCATGTTCTTCTGTAAAAACGCGAGTGAATAATGTTGTTTCGTATGACTCCCCCTCTTTGTCCGAGAAGGAGAAACAATGTTATTCACTTGCGTTTTTACTTTATTAATTCGTTATTCTACTTATATCCGCTCCAATGCTTGCCAGCCTCCCGCAAATGTCTTCATAGCCTCTTTCTATAGTATACGTATTTTTTAGCACGGATTGCCCTTTGGCGGCAAGCATAGCTATAAGTATTATGGCAGAAGGACGCAAAGCGGGCAAACAAGTGATTTCCGCCGGTTTGAATTCCGTCGGCCCTTTCACGAAAACCCGATGAGTGTCGGCTAAATCTATTTTGGCTCCCAAGCGGTTTAACTCCGTGTAATATATGGCGCGATTTTCGTAGACCCAGTCGTGTATCAAAGTTTCCCCGACGGCTTGCGCGGCGATGGGGACGAAAAACGGCAAGTTGTCTATGTTGAGTCCCGGATAAGGCCGGCCGTAAATTTTTTCTTCCGGCGCAATCATTTCCGAAGGATATGTTTTTATGTCCGCCAAGCGGGCGAATCCGTTTTCCGATTTGTATTCGCGTACAATCTTGTATTTGAATCCCATTTTTTCCAGTTTAAACAATTCCAACTCCAAAAAATCCAAAGGGCATCGCCTGATAACGATTGAAGATTTCGTCACAATTGCCGAAGTTATAAAAAACATCGCTTCTATCGGGTCTTCGCTTAATTGAAAAGAATATTCTCGGTTAATATTTTCTTGGCCGAAAATGGTCAAAGTGGTCGTTCCTATTCCTTCCATCTTCACGCCCAAACCGGCCAGAAAATGGCACAAATCTTGGACTTGATAATTGGCCGAAGCGAATTTGATAACCGTTTTTCCTTCAATCAGCGCCGCCGCCAAAATGGCGTTTTCCGTCGCCGTATCGCCGGATTCGTACATTATTATATTATCGCAAGGAACCAGATTATTCCGGCTGATTTCGTATTCGTTTTCCTTAACTTTTATTTTTATGCCGAATTTTTCCAGCGCGTAAAGATGAGGCGTAACCGTCCTTTTGCCCAGCTTGCAGCCGCCGGAAAAAGGCAAAGAAAATTTTTTGAATTTATGGACCAAGATTCCGATAAGCAATATCATTATTCTAGTCTTTAAAGCCGCTTCAATGTCCAATTTTTCCAGTTTTAATTTTTCCGGCGGAGACACTTTCAAATCTTTGCCTTGCCAAGCCGTTTTCACTCCGATGCTTTCCAAAATTTCAATTATCCTCGCAACTTCTTCAATTTTGGGCAGATTTATTATTGTCGTTTTGCCGTCGTTTAAAAGCGAGGCCAGCAAAATCGCCACCGCTGAATTTTTGGAAGAATTGACCGTTATTTCTCCTTTCAATTTTTTCCCGCCGTTGATTATGTAATTTGTCACAAAATCATAATAATGTTTTTGAATTTTCTTGCAAACAAAAATCCGGCGAAAACTTTCTTCCAAAATCCCCTTTCCACAAATTAGACTTTACCCGCGATAGCAAATATACCTTAATTTCATTTTTTACAAAATTAAATAATCTGATCCGGTTTAATTTAATTTAAAATGATTAATCAAATCCAATTCGTTATCCAATGAATTGGCGTTAATGAATCTTACATATTTTCTGATGTTGTAAAATTCAATTATATATTCTATTTCGTTTTTGCAATCATATGGTTGAACGAACACGCTTTTTTGATATTCAAAAAAATTAAGATTTTTAAGATGATGCCTTAATGCCTCTCTGATTTTCTTTTTCTTTTCCGGTATGTCAAAAAGCGCGATCCTCCACTTTTTGTCCCATTTTTTAGCTTTTTTAATCTTCATTTCATCAATTTGATAAGTTAAAGCTTTTCTTTTGCCGTTCTCGGTTAAAACAATAGTTAAAGATCCGTCATCATTTTCTTTTTGTTCTATCATTTTTGATTTATATAAATCGACAATGGCGTTTTTGAGAGCTTGACGGTCAATTTCAGCGTAACCTTTGCCTATGGCTTTTAATGTCCTGAAATATTGGCGCGGGTTTCGAGAAAGAGACAATGTTAATCCTCCCATAAGCAAGAGAAGCAGTTTTTGCTGATTTTTTCCAAGCCTTTGCGACATGCAACAATTATACTATATTTGCTATCGCTGGTAAACTGAAATTTCAAAATAGGAAAATAAATGATACAATGGATGAAATATCAGCAAAAAAACCGACTTCGTAAATCGGTTTAAAAAATAAAATGAAAATAATCGATGTCATTCCGATAGCCAAAGGAATCCCCCAAGAAAAACTTTCCTATTTCACTTCCAAAGACATTTCCGTCGGCGCGCTGGTTTCCGTCCCCGTAAGAAAAAAAGAAATTCCCGCCATTGTCAGCGCCGTGTCCGACGCCAAAGAATCAAAAACCAGCCTTAAGGGTTCCGATTTCTCCATGAAGCCGGTCAAATCGGTCATTTCCGCCAATTTCATAACGCCGGAATTTTTGGAAGCCTGCAAAGAGATTGCCGAATATTATCTCTCCACGCCGGGTTCCGTGATAAAAGATTTCGTTCCGCAAGCGATACTGGAAAGCGGTTCCGGACCGAAAATGTCAAAAAAAACGGAACAAGCTAGCAAAGGGCGCGAGATTTTTATCATCCAATCCCCAACGGAAGAAAGAATCCAACATTATAAAAGCATTGTCAGAGAAGAACTGGCCAAAAACAAATCTGTTTTCTTGTGCTTGCCTACTGTTGCCGATATGGAAAATATCGCCCTTGAATTGGGACGAGGAATAGAAAAATATGTTTTTGTCTTGTCCGGAAAAATGCCAAAGAAAAAAATGGAGGAAGAATGGGAAAAAATTGTTGAAGAAAAACATCCCGTTTTGATAATCGCCACAAAAACATTCCTGTCCATTCCCAGACGCGATTTCGGCGCCATAATAATTGACCAAGAAAGTTCTTCGGCTTATAAAAACCAGAAAAAACCCTACGCCGACGCAAGAAAATCAGCCGAGATAATAAGCGATAAAATAAAAGCCCGCCTGATTTTCGGAGACGAGCTTGTCCGGACAGAAACTTTTTACAGGCAAGAGTCCGGAGAATTTTCTCCTTCTTCAAATCGCCCCGCAAGACTGGTTTCATCGGCGGAACAAATAATCATAGATGCCAAAGAACATTTTGAAGAAAAGAAAACGACCGGCCGAAAATTCGTTTCCACCCCTCAACTCATGCGGATAATGGACGAGGCAATCGCCAAAAACGAAAAAATAATAATATTCGCCAATCGCAAAGGTTACCACCCAACGACGATATGCGCCGACTGCGGGCGGACGATACTGTGCGGAAAATGCGACACGCCGGTTGTTACGCGAAAGACGGATTCAAAAAACGCCGTACCACGCGGGCACTTCTTTTTTTCTAAAGAAAACAATGTCGTGCAAAGATGCCATAAGTGCCTTTCGGAACTGCCTGCGCCGGACAGGTGCCCTTATTGCCAAAGCTGGCGGCTGGAATCTTACGGCATCGGAACGCAAATGGTGGCGGAAGAAATGAAAGGTTTTTTTCCTGACGCGAAAATTTTTGAAATGGATTCCGACTTTATTCCCAACGAAAAAGCCGGAAAGAAAATCGCCGAAGAATTTTTATCAGATGGAGGGATTCTTGTAGGAACGGAAATGATTTTTTCTTACATCAATCGGCCGATTGACCGGGTTGTTGCCATATCGGTGGACGGACTGTTCACTTTGCCGGAATTCAAAATGAACGAAAAAGTCTTCCATCTGCTTTTAAAGCTTAAATCATTGGCCAAAAAATCTTTCATAATCCAGACCAGATTTCCGGAACTGCCTATTTTTGACAATGTCTTAAGAGGAAATATTTCCGGATTTTACAAAGAAGAAACGGCGAGCCGGAAGATTTTCCAATATCCGCCGTTTAAATTGCTGATAAAAATTACCAAAGAGGGAAAAAACGAAAACCAATTAAATAAAGAAACAGAGGCTTTGCAAAAAATTTTGGATGAATGGAAACCGGCAAGCTATCCGGCCTTCATCCCGAAAGTAAAAAATTTATACATAAAACACATTTTGCTTAAAATTGACCCGGCTTCATGGCCTCAAGGTCAAGAAAAATTGCGTCAAATTTTATCTTCCTTGCCCGCGTCTTGGAAAATAGACATCGGCCCGGAAAGTTTGCTGTAAAAAAAGAAGCCCGCAAGGTTTGACCTTGAACGGGCTTTTTAAAACAATTCATATTCATTAAGACTTAAAACATATTTGGTATAGAGTCAAGGTCAAGGGCTTTTTTCCGATTAATATATTCTGAAAGGGCTTCGGCATGGTCATCAACAATCTTACCAAGATTTATCATCTCCTCAGTCTCCTTGATTGAAAATTCCCAAGTTTTTTTTATCCCCTTTCCTGGACGGAGGGCGCCATGAGAATACTTAGTAATAAATACAATAAAATCATATTTTGCATTGTATTTATTTACTTTTGGCTTTACCAAAAAAGGCTTTTCAACAATCTGACAGATATGTATTCCTCCCTTCTCCACAATCTCCCTCATTACGCTATTTTCAGGCCGTAAAATACCGTTTTCTTTATCGACTTCCTCAGATTTTCCGCCTAAGAGTTTCCATTTCCCGTCCTGAAAACCTTCCTCTTGTATCAACGGTATCCCATACTCCATGCCTTCCACAATCCCAAAAGCGCAATAATCTTTTAGCTCCTCTTTTTGCCTAACAAAACCTGTTATTTTTACCATTTGCAACCGCCTTTCTTCAAAAAAAGTTTTAGAAAGTACAATTATTCTGTTTATTCTGCTTTCAAGCCTATCATAAATAGATTTATTTGTCAATATATACTGGTAGCTCTAAAAATTGCTAGAATACGCCCAATGACAACTATAGTCCAAACGGGCGATAAGGTTTTAAGAGAAACAGCCAAAGAAATCAGTTTGGCCGAAATTAAATCGGCAAAAATAAAGAAGATTCTAGCTCAAATGACTGATGCTCTTTCCGTCGCCAAAGACGGCGTGGCTTTGGCGGCGCCGCAAATCGGCATACCGCTCCGGATTTTCATAGTTTTGAAAGAATACACGGAAAATAAAACCGCTCGGGAATTAAAAGAAATCCAAGAAAAAAAAGAAAAAATGCCGGAAGAAAACAAGCCGGAGATAGTCGTTTTTATAAACCCGAAAATCACTAAGGTTTCCAAGAAAAAGCAGACGGTAAGAGAGGGCTGTCTTAGTGTCTTCGGAATTTTCGGCGCAATCACAAGAGCCGAAAAAGTAACCGTGGAAGCCTATAGCGAGAAAGGAGAAAAATTTTCCCGTGGCGCCTCCGGCTTGCTCGCCCAAATCTTCCAGCACGAAATGGACCACCTGAACGGTATCCTATTTACCGACACCGCCGTTAATTTAGAAAAACTGGAAACAAAATAAATGATCAAGACTATCACATAAATTTGCGATAGGAATTATGTGTGATAGGACAAAAAAATGACTAACAATAATTTAAATTTCGCATATTTTGGCACCTCGGAATTTGCGGTGAAAATTTTGGAAAAACTGATTGAGAATGGCTATGTTCCCAGTCTTGTCGTTACCGCGCCGGACAAGCCGAAAGGCCGGAAAATGATTATGACTCCCCCGCCGGTAAAAGTCTTCGCCCAAAAACATAATCTAAAAATCATCCAACCGGAAAAATTAAAACCGGAATTGTTTATTACTTCCCACTTGGACATTGAATATCCAAGTGGGTTTGATTTATTCATCGTCGCTTCTTACGGAAAAATTATTCCTAAATCAATTTTGGACATTCCGAAATTCGGCACGCTCAATGTCCACCCTTCTCTTTTGCCCAAATTCAGAGGCCCATCGCCGATTCAATCTTTTATTTTAAGCGGAGAGGAAAAGACGGGGGCGACGATAATGCTTATGGACGAGCAAGTAGACCATGGTTCAATTATCGCTCAGCGAGAATTGAAATTTTCAATTTCCAATTTTCAATTTCCAAAACCAAGCGCAAAACAACTGGAGGAAAAATTGGCGGAATTGGGCGGAGAAATGCTAATTGACGCAATTCCTAAATGGATAAATGGAGAAATAAAAGC